>Ga0180215_1000097_pt1 | contig 133233 bp, 102 predicted proteins | sample eDN3rd37CBELigBY_FD_128871 | JGI IMG/M metagenome (GOLD analysis project Ga0180215, IMG submission 128871) | Enriched backyard soil microbial communities from Emeryville, California, USA - eDNA 3rd pass 37_C BE-Lig BY (version 2) (version 2) | ecosystem: Environmental > Terrestrial > Soil >... | reverse complement strand
CGGCCAGTATCAGCCCGCCGCATCACGCATCACGCATCACGCTTCTTCGTCAGCCACCTCGAACCGCAGGTGCCAGACGGACTGGCCCTCAGGGGAGGTGGTGCGCCAGCCGGCGCGGGCGACCCAGCCGGAGGCGCGCAGCGTCTCGGCCAGTTCGGTGCCTTCGCGGACGACGATCGCACGTGGAGTCGCCTCGCTGGTTTCATCGCGAAGTTCGTCAAGGTTGGTGAGCGTCGTCATTGGTGCTCATCCCCTTCTTGCCGTTAACCGGCGGTGGAGGCGGATGGTGCTGCGCGAACACCCCTGATCGCGCAGCGGGTTCCCTGCGGTACAACACCGCCGGGTCCCAGGTAGTGACGCCGCGAACGGCTCCCTGGTTCCCATCCATCGTTAGCCGGACCGCTTCAGCTTGCCGGTCCGCTTGGCGTAGCGCTCGAAGTAACCGAAGATGGCCATCCCTAGCGGAATTGTCACGAGTCCGATAATCAGCATCGGGATCATCTCGGGGATCAGGTCCATCGTCCCTTCGCCGTCGAGGATCGCGCCGCGCATCGCCTCCAGCACATACGTCGCCGGGGAGATGTACGAGAACGGCTGCATCCAGCCGGGCAACACATCGACCGGGTAGTAGACGCCCGAGACGAGCAGCAGCAGCGACGAGATGATGAACGTCATCTGCTCGCCCTTCTCCGGGAAGAGGAGCGGCAGGACCGCGCCGACAATCCCGAAGCCGATAAACGACAGGCTGCCGATCGTCATCGCCAGCAACGCGCCGGTCAGGTTCGCGCCGGCCAGGTCGATGTCGAAGAAGATCGCCAGCACGCCGAGCAGCAGCGCCGAGCGGATGACGCCGTAGATGATCGCGAAGATCGACTGACCAAACATGTGGGTCAGCCGGGAGATCGGCGCCATCATCGTGTACTCGATCGTGCCCTCCCAGCGCTCCCAGGCGATCATCTCGGCCATGTTCATGAAGACCGAGTTGAGGTAACTCCAGACGAGCGTCCCGATCGCCAGGAAGAGCAGCAGGTCGGTCGCTTGCTCGCCCTGGGCCTTGCCGATGTACATGATCGACATCGACGAAGCGGCCGAGTAGACCAGGAAAGCGACCTCCCAGCCCCAGTACCGCTTGGTCAGGTTCCAGTTGCGCTCGACGAAGGCGTACGAGGCCCGTGCCTCCCTGCCCGCCGTCGCCAGCGCGCCGAAACCCCTCGGCGCGCCGGTCTGTTGTATCTGAGCCATCGTTGGCCTCCGTTGTGAGGTGTCAGGTGCTAGGTGTTAGGTGTTAGGAGAACGATTTGGTTGACTCCCTAATGCCTCATACCTAACACCTAATACCTCGTCATCACGCTGCCTTCTCGTCCTCGTCCCCGTCGCCTTCGTCGTCGCGCAGGTCGCGGCCGGTGAGGGAGATGAAGACGTCTTCCATCGTTGGGTTCGGGATGCCGTCGCGTTCGGCGACGAGCACCTTCAGTTCGTCGACGGTGCCGACGGCGATCAACTTGCCGCCGTCCATGATCGCGATTCGGTCGCAGAGCGATTCGGCTTCGTCCATGTCGTGCGAGCAGATGACGATCGTCGCGTCGTGGTTGTCGCGCAGGTCGTGGACGAACTTCTGGACGTCCTTCTTGCTGCGCGGGTCGAGGCCGGTCGTCGGCTCGTCCAGCAGCAGCAGGACCGGCGAGGTCAGGAACGCACGGGCGATCGCCACCTTCTGCTGCATCCCGCGGGACATCTGCTCCAGCGGGGCGTTGACGCGGTCCTCCTTGATGCCGAGGTCCACCAGGATCTTCGTGATCTCGGCCCGCAGGTCGTTGCCGGTGCGGCCATAGAGCCGGACGGCGTAGAGCAGGTTCTCCATCGCCGAGAGCTTCTTGAAGAACGACGCCTCGACCGAGACGCGGTTGATCAGCCGCTTAACGCGCATCTCGTCCTCGCGGACGTCGTAGCCGAAGACGCGGATGTCACCGGTATCCGGTATCAGCAGCGTCGAGATGAGCCGGATCAGCGTCGACTTGCCCGAACCGTTCGCGCCGAGGATGCCGAAGATCTCGTTGCGGCGAACGTCAAGCGAGATGTCATCAAGCGCGAGGACCGGCTTGGCCGGCTTGGCGTCCTCCGGCTTCTGCTTCTGCCGGAAGCGCAATAGCGGTCGCCGCTTGGCCTTGATGAACTGCTTGGAGACGTTTCGGATGACGACCGCCTGGCTACCGTTCTCGATCGACGGGAGCATGCTCCGGTCGATCGTCTTCGGAAGCGCCGAGGTCTGGGTTCCCTGCTCTGGTTCGTGGACGACTACAGCCATGCCTTGTTCCTCCGGGGGTTCCCTGTCCAGCGGGACATCATGCGATCATTCGTCGGTATTGCTGGGACATTCTCATCGAACATCCATGCATCACCAGGATGCATTGTTGATCGTATCAGTTTCGTTTTATTTGCATGCAATGTCGCGATCATCAGTCCCATCTCTCTCCATCTCAGTCGACTTATAATTATCGACTGTTGCGATGCAATTCGCTCATCATTGTGTGAATGGATCGAGTCCGAATGTCGCGGTTCGTCGAAGAATCGAGGCAACAAAAAACCGCGGGGATCGGACCGTCCTCTGGTCCGCCCGCGGTGATCTGGTTCGTCTGACTCAGCTACGTGATGTCAATGACCCCAGAACCGCTCGAAAGGCAGACCACGGCAAGGACCAGCGCCAATCGGGGCGCCATACCATGCCGCAAACGGTGCGCGCAGGCGAACGATAGCGATAGCGTCGCTCATCGTCGTACCTCCGTTCCCGTTCACGTGTTCTGCCATTCTCGGTGTCCGTTCGCATCACATGCGGTCGCGCCGATTCGGGCGCGAAGCACATCATAGAGCCAATCGGGCTGAAAGTCAATCGGTCGGTTACGCGGACATCCGGCACGAATGGCCGCATCCGTCACGAACGGGATACGATCTCTCCGGAACGGCAACGATGGGGAGGCACGATGGAGATTCGCGACGATTTGCTGGCAGCGTCGAACGCCGAACTGGTGGCGATCCTGCGCGAGGAGATCGAACTGGCCGGCGCGATCACCTTCGCGCGCTACATGGAACTGGCGCTGGCGCACCCACAGCACGGCTACTATCAGAGCCAGGAGACGCGGGCGGGCTTCACGGGCGACTTCCTGACAGGCCCGGAGACGCACCGGATCTTCGGCCAGACGATTGCCCGGCAGATCGCCGAGTGCAGGGACCGGTTGGGCCAGCCGGAGCGGTTCGTCGTCCGGGAGGATGGCGCGGGAGCCGGGACACTGGCGCGCGACATCCTCGACGGGCTGCGTGAGGAGCGACCGGATGTCCTCACGGCGATCCGTTACGAACTGAGCGACGTCAACACAGCGCGGGTTGAGGCTGGATTGCGCAAGCTGGAGGAGGCTGGCCACGGCAGCGCGGCTAGTGTCGCGTCGTCCGGACCGTTCACGGGCGTGCTGCTGGCGAATGAGTTGCTGGACGCGTTCCCGGCCCACCGGCTGGTCGTCCGCGATGGCGAACTGCGCGAGGTGTTCACTGGCTGGCGCGACGGCTGGTTCGCGGATGTCGAAGGCCCGCTCTCGGATGCCCGCCTGGCGTCGTCGCTCGACGGCCTGACGCTGGCGGAGGGGCAGTCGCTCGAAGTCTCGCCGGACGCCTGGACCTGGGCGGCCGGGATCGGCGATACGCTGGAACGCGGCTACGCGATCCTCATCGACTACGGCTACCCGGCCGAGCGACTCTACGACCCGTCAGAGCGGCCCGACGGCACGCTGCGCACCTACAGCCAGCACGAGGTCGGCGACGACCCGTACCTCCGCGTCGGAATGCAGGACCTGACAGCACACGTCGATTTCACCGCAGTCTCCAACGCTGCGGTGACAGGCGGCTGCACCCACCTCGGACTGATCTCGCAGGCCCACTTCGTCGCCGGCCTCGGCATCGAGGAACTGCTGCTCCGCCTGCAATCCACCGGCAACGACCTGAACGACTACCTCGCCGCCCGCGAGACGATCATGCACCTGCTCGACCCACGCTCCCTCGGCCGCTTCCACGTCCTCATCCTCGGCAAGGATGTCGCGACTGAGTCTCCCCTGCGAGGGCTGTCGTTCTCGTTGCGCTGACACCCGGCCCGGCTCGCGCTATGATGATCGACACGAATTGTCATAGCAGCGGGGGTGGGGATGGCAGCAACTGTCGTCCGGCACGACGACCTTGCCGCGCATATGGATCGCTTTTCCATGTGTTGATTTGCCTTAGACATCTCTAATTCACTAGGGGAATCCATGAACACTCGTCGAGCCGTCCCAGCACTGGTTGTAAGTTCGGCGTTTATTGGCCTCGTCGCGCTGTTGATGTACCTCACCGCACGCAACGATGACGACGCCGCAAACTACATCTCCGTATTGGCCACAATGGTGTCATGGCCAGCCCTCATTTTCTCGATCGCTTTAATCGCACTCCTGATGTTTAGCGAAGAGATCGCCTACGTCATCAGAAACATTCGAAAAGTCGCAGCGTGGAACGTGAGCGCCGAAGTAAGTGAGCAAGCCGACAAGCCCTCTGGAGACCGACCGATCGAACTTCCTGCAGAGGACACAGACGTGATCTCAGGGGTCTCTGCCGTGCTTCCAGATTCCATTCCTCTTTCAATGGAGGAATTGGGTGAGTTTGCGCAAGTGATAGAAAATTTCCATTCTGAACGTATTGCGGCCCTTGAATTGGAAGCAAAGCGATGGTGGCACCGATATCTGGCTGTATTCCTCAGTCCGAAGACGATTCAAGTTCTTGAACACATCTCTACAACACATGCGATCGTTGAGTTACCGCCAAAGCGTGAGGAGCTACGACTGCTCCACCCCGACGGCAGTGTGTATCCAATCCATCGCGAAGACTTCGACAAAGCGATCGAGGTACTGGAAGGGTATGACCTGATCAGGAAGGTCAGCTTAGGTGGATGGGACTGGACGGACGCAGGGAGAGAATTCGTCGAGTTTCTCCGCTCTGAAGACGGTCGCCTTCTGTTGATGGAAATCCGTGAAAGCAGACAAGTGAATCCGTATGCGGCTCTCGGTGGCTACTAGAGGGCGGCGCGAACCGCGTTGGACCAGCGCATCCTGACCAACCAGATCAAGGCCGCGGATCGGCAGAGCGACCGGCCGGTGTACGAGTTGTACGGGCTGAGCGACGACGAGATTCGGATCGTCGAGGCAGCGACGGCGCGGTAGGGCAGCAGGAAAAGACGGTCTACATCAACGAGTTCAACTGACCTTCTTTGTGTTTGACCTTCTTGACCGGGCTACTCCTACGTCGGGCATGCGACCTGTTGCTGGAGGGTTTCCTATCGAAGGAACCCGGCCCAAGCATCCTCATTTGTTGACCAGTACTAGCCAGCTCCGTAGCGCTTCGCGATGACGCCGAGTTCGAGTCGCGCTCGCTTTAGCGTCAAGTCCTAGTAGTCGAACCAACCCGACACGTTCCTGCCGTAGTCGCACGCCGAACAGCCCGGTCGTCCCGCATCTGCGAGGGACGACCGGGCTGTCCTCCTACCTGTTACTTCCCGATGCAGAAGCGGCTGAAGATTTCGTCCAGGACGGCGTCGTCGACGTGCTCTCCGGTGACTTCGCCGACCGCGTAGAGGGCGGCGCGGACATCGACGGCCAGCAGGTCCAGCGGCAGACCGAGCGCGTGCCCCTCCTGGGCCGCTTCGACAGCAGCCAGCGAACGCCGTAGCGCGTCGAGCTGGCGGACGGTCACCAGCGCCGGGTCGGTCGATGCCCCGCTGCTGGCGATCGCGAGATCGTGGAGCGTCGTCTCCAGTTGCGCCAGACCGTCGCCCGTCCGGGTAGAGACGTCCACGACTGGCACGCCCGGTAGGAGATCGAGTACGGCAGCGTGGTCTCCCGCGTCCGGAAGGTCCGCCTTGTTCCGGACGACGACGATCCCACCGTCCCCAAGCCGGTCGGCCAGCAGTGCCGCGACGTGCTCGTCCTCCGGTCCAGCCAGTCGGGAGCGGTCGATGACGAAGACGACGATGCCGCTGCTCTCGAGCGCCTGTCGCGACCGCGCAATGCCCATCTGTTCGATGATGTCTTCACTCTCGGCGATCCCGGCGGTGTCGTGGAGGGTGGCCGGGATGCCGTTCAGGTTGATCGCCTCGGTGATAACGTCTCGCGTCGTCCCGGCGATATCGGTCACAATCGCCCGGTCGGCCCGCAGCAGCGCGTTGAGCAGGCTCGATTTCCCGGCGTTCGGCCGCCCGACTATCGCGATCTGGACCCCTTCGCGATACAGCAAACCACTCCCGGCCGACGCGACGACCGCCGCCAGCGCAGCCTGCGCCGTCTCCAGCGCGGGCGCGAGTTCGATACTGGGTATCTCATCATCCGGGAAGTCGGCAGCGGCGTCGAGGTAGGCCAGTGTCTCAACCAGGCTGTCCCGGGCGGGACGCAACCGCTGGGTGAGTCGCCCACGCAATTCGTCCACGGCGAGGTCGAGCGAGTGTGGCGTTCGCGCGCTGACGATCCCGGCCACCGCCTCGGCCTGGCTCAGGTCGATCCGGCCATTGAGGAACGCCCGCAGCGTGAACTCCCCCGGCTCAGCCAGCCGCGCGCCATGCCGGAGGCAAAGCGCCAGCACCTCGCGCACCGGCACCGGCCCACCATGACAACTGATCTCAACGACCTCTTCGCGGGTGTAGGTGCGCGGCGGCGCCATCCGCACCAGCATCACCTCGTCAACGACCCGATCGTCAGCCGGATCGACGATCGCCCCGTAGTAGAGCCGGTGGCTGGCAAGCCGCTCCACAGCGACGACCCGCTGCTGCCGCCCACACCGAAACAGCCTGGCACCAATCGGCCCAGCCTCCGGCCCACTGAGCCGAACGATCCCGATCCCGCCCTCTCCAGGCGGTGTGGCGATCGCTGCAATCGTGTCGTCATACATGGCTGCGAATCGCCTGCTTACGTTGGCATTGGGGATTGGGGATTGGGGAATCGGGGATGTTGCACGACGCATTCACGCGATAGGGCACCCGGTGGCTCGACTCTCCCGATTCCCCAATCCCCAATCCCGACCCTCGCCTAGATCAAAATCAGCGCAACAACCACAATAATCACCGCGACGGCTGCGATCATCGCCCAGAGACCGGCGTTAAATCCTGCTACCTCGCGTTGGCGGTTCTCCTGGCGTTCGGCCCGGGTCGGTTCGACCTTCGTCTTTGCGGGATCGTCCATAGTATTCTCTCCTCGCGGCTCCAGTGAATGACTGGTTATCCTGCAAGGACAGGCGCAGGCTATATGCCACGAACAGGCGAACGCCCTGTCACGATCACGGTAGCAGGTAGGTCCACGCCTCAGTATCGAACTTCGTCCGGACCAGTTCTTCCGCCTCGGCCCGCTCCTCGACAGTCACCTTGCCCGGAACGGCATCCGTTCGCCGCACGAACGACTCGGTCATCCGCTCGATGATCGTCTCACGCGGCAGGTTCGTCTGCTGCCGGAGCGGGCCAACCCGTTTGTCAGCACTCCGGAGCCCCTTGTCCGACAATTTCTCCTGCCCGATCCGCAGGATCTGCATCATCGTCGGGATGTTCATGTCGTACGCCATCGTCGTGTGGTGCAGGACGCCGCCGTACTTGCGCGCCTGTGCCGCCCCACCGATCTTCCCGCCAGCCGACGTGATGTCGTTGAGCGGCGCGTACCACGCATCGATCCCCAGTTCCCGCAACGCCTCGATCACCCACGAGTCGAAGAACGCATAGGACTGCGGGAACGAGAGTCCCTCGACGAACGCGGGCGGGACGTGGATCGAATAGGTAATCGCCAGCGGCGGCTCGATGAACATCGCCCCGCCACCGCTGATCCGCCGGACGACCTTCACCCCCGCCTCGGCCGCATTCTCGATCTGCACCTCGTTGCGAACCGACTGGAAACGCCCGAGGATCACCGCCGTCGTCGTCCAGGCCCAGAATCGCAGCGTCGGCTTGCGCTCACCACTCCCGACCGTCCGTGTCAGCACCTCGTCAAGCGCGAGGTTCATCGCGGGGTCCTCCGGGTACGCCGGGATCAATTCCCACTCGAACGCCTTCCAGCGCTCCTCGACCTCCAGCGGGTAGAGCGCCTCATGCTCTGCCGTCATGACGCCAACCCCCTTCGCAGCGCGATCGCAACCGCCTCCGGCGAGAAGCCGAGCATCTCGGTTCCGTCCGGGATCGCCGCCTCGACCGCCTGCGCGATCTCTCCCTCGCCGCTCGTCACCGCCAACCCTTCGACTGCGCCGGTGATCGCCTCAAGCGCCTCCTCCGGATAGAGGAAGAAGTCCCCCGATACGACAACGTCGCGGAACCGCTCGCTCTCCACCTCGAAGTCCGCCACCACCAGCTTCCCGCCGGGCGTTTTGTATTCTCCATGCATGTTGGATGCTCCTTTTTGGGTCGGGACTCGGGAATCGGGAATCGGGATTCGGGGTTGTTGAACCCGCATGTTCTTCTTATGAGGATAAACCTTCTTCAATGCCCCCGATTCCCCCAATCCCCAATCCCCAATCCCGCCGCTCACTCGATCTCAGCGAGGCTGCCGACTGTCGCGAACAGTTCGACGCTGGCCGGTTCCTGCCCGACGGCGATCGTCACCTCGACTGGATGCTCGCTGTCGGCCTCGATCAGATCGACGAACGTGAAGCCGCCACCGATGATCCGGCCTGTCCCGTCGTAAGCGACGGCGTAGACCTCAATGTCGTTGAGCGGACGTTCGAGATTGTTCTGAATCGTCCCGGTCACCTTCGGGGTCACCGGGTCAGGAGCGAAGACCGTTTCCAGCGATGACAGGTAGCCGGGTTCAACCGTCGTCTCCGTGAAGTAGCGGCCAATCACGTCGAATTCCAACCGGCTGGCCGTCGTCCCGCTCGGGACGTAGAACGAGCCTGCCGACCCAACCCGATCGCCCGGCAGCACCAGCGCAATGAACGACGCGAAGACGCCCAGGACCGAGCCATCCTCGGCATAGGCCGTGATCTGGTACGCCGTCGTCTCGGCCGCCAGTTCGACGTTCGGGTTCTCGACGATCAGGCCCCAGCCGAGTTCGTTCGGAAACGTGGACGGGCCGAACCCTTCCGAAACGACCGCCAGTTGCTGCGCCTCGGGATGCCCCGGGTCATTCAGCGCGAAGATCGACAGGCTCGTGAGCACCGGGAAGAGTTGTACGCTGGCCGGCTCATCTGCCGATGAGACGTTCACCTCAACACCCGATGATTTCCCCGGCAGAATGAACGATACGAACGTGTATCCACCGCCGACGATCGCACCAGCCTCATCGAACGCCACCGCAAAGACCTCGAAGTCCTGAATCGGAACATCCGACGTCGTGCGAATCACGCCGGTCGCCGACGGGAACGTGTCGGTCGGGTAGTACCGGACGGTGTCGATCGAGAAGCCCGGGTCCAACTCCGCCTCTGCCGTCTCGCCTGGCGTCAACTCCACGACGATCGAGTCAGCATCGCGACCCGCCGGAATGATGATCGAGCCGCCGACACCGACGCGCTGCCCCGGCAGGACGTAGTCCAGATAGCCGGTATCGACCTCCAGCTGCTCAGTCCCGCTATAGGCCGTCACGCGATACTGGGAGTTAATGACGGCCATGTCATCCTCCGGGTTCTCGACAATGAACCCGTAGGCAACCTCATTAAACGACTGCACCTCACTGAACCCCTGCTGGACGACCTCCAGCGTGACTTCCTCCGCCTCCCGCTCGGCCGTCGCCGTTGGCGTGGTCCGGGTCGCTGTCGGGCTGACCGGCACGGTCGCCGTGGCCGTTGCCGCAACCGTCGGAGATACGGTCGTCGGGGTTGGCGATACGGCGATCGTGGCCGTCGCAGTTGGCGGAGAGGGAACAGGCTCAGACGTCGCCGTCGGCGCGCTCGTCGCCGTCGACGGTGGTGTTGGCGTCGGATCATCGTCGCTACCGGCGCAGGCCACCAGTAACGTACTCACGAGCACCAGCACAGCAAACATGCGGAACCACCGCATAGGATAGACCCCCACCCATCGCAAACGGACCCCACCGGCCCCCTGTCACCGGCACAAGCCGTCGTCGCGGGCGAGTATATGTCACGCGGCAATCCGCTCGCAGATTCGCGACTCACGCTTGTACCGCGTCGAATGGCGGTTATCATGCCCGCGACGAGCAACGACAACCGGTGAGTGAGGAGACGATGATGGCAAGTCAGGTAGATCGCGAGGCGTTCGAAGCAGCCCTTCCGGATGTCACCAGCACCATGTCACTCCCAGGGCTGGAGTATCCGGTCGAGATCATCCGCGACCACTTTGGTATCCCGCATATCCGCGCCGAATCGACCCACGACGCGTTCTTCGCGCAGGGGTTCGTCCACGCGCAGGACCGGCTCTGGCAACTGGAGTTCGACCGCCGACGCGCCGAAGGACGCTGGGCCGAGTGTGCCGGAGCCGCTGCCCTCGACCAGGACCGCTTCATGCGCCGCCTGCGGCTGGTCGATACCGCCAAGGCCGACTACGACGCCTTCGACGCCGAGACGAAGGCGATGTGCGACGCCTACACCGCCGGTGTCAACGCCTTCATCAACACGACCGACCGGCTACCGATCGAGTACACCCTCCTCGAGCTGCAACCGCGCCAGTGGGAGCCGTGGATCTCCGGCGCGATCTTCAAGGTTCGCCACGTCCTGATGGGGCTCTGGGGGCAGAAACTCTGGCGAGCACGAATCCTGCGTGCACACGGCCCCGACGCCGTCGCTCAGATCGGCGTCCGTGGTGGCGACGAGGGCATTGTGATCGTCCCGCCCGGCGAGGCGTATCAGGCGGCGATGGCCGATCTCGATGAACTGATCCCGGGCGTCGCGGCCCTGTCGGAGACGCCGGAGTTCGGTGGCTCGAACAACTGGGCTGTCCACGGTAGCCGGACCTACTCGGGCAAGCCGCTGGTGGCTGGCGACCCGCACCGATTCCTGGATGTCCCCAGCGTCTACTACCAGTGCCACATCGCCTGCCCGGATTGGGACGTCGTCGGCTACAACTTCGCCGGTATCCCCGGCTTCCCGCACTTCGCCCACAACGCGCACGTCGCCTGGTGCATCACCCACGCATCCGCTGACTACCAGGACCTCTACGTCGAGCGGTTCCGACCGGCTGGCGACGGCTTCGAGTACGAGTTCCAGGGCGAGTGGCACAAGGCCGACTACAGGACCGAAACGATCGAGGTGCGCGGCGGCGAGCCGGTATCCTGCACGGTCGCCATCACCCGCCACGGCCCCGTCATCATCGGTGAGCCGTCGAGCGGTCATGCGCTGGCGCTGCGCTACACGGCCATCGACCAGCCAAACCCCGGCATGACCTGCTACCAGCCACAGATGCGCGCGACGAACCTCGACGAACTCGAAGAAGCCATGCGCAACTGGGTCGACCCTTGCAACAGCATGTCGATGGCAGACGTTCACGGCAACATCGGTTACCTGCATCGCGGGCGGGTGCCGGTCCGCAGCCGTGCCAACGGTTGGCTCCCGGTCCCGGGCTGGACCGGCGAGCACGAGTGGCAGGGCGATATCCCGTTCGAGGACTGGCCACGGTTGCGCAACCCGGACACCGGCTTCGTCGCGACCGCCAACAACCGGATCGTCGGCGACGACTACCCGCACTACCTCTCGCTCGACTATGCCCCACCCCACCGCGCAATGCGTGTCGTCGCTCGACTCAGTGAACTACGCAACGCGACGATCGACGACATGAGCGCAATCCACAACGATCGCATGTCCCTCCCCAGCCGCCCGTTCGTCACGGCCCTGACGCGAGTCACCACCGGCGACGAGCGGGCTGCCGAAGCGGCCCGTCGCCTGCAGGGCTGGGACGGCGACATGGACAAGCACCAGGCCGCGCCAGCCATCTACGCCGCGACCCGCGAGCACCTCGCCCGCCTCGTCGCCGAACGCCCGTTCCTGTCGGCCCTGCGGGAGAACCCCTACAAGGGCGATCCAGCACCGATGGGCGTCGAAGCGCGTCTCTTCGCCGCCATCATCGGCATGATGCAGGACGACGATCGCACGCTGCTGGCCGAGGGTGACACCTGGGACGCGCTACTCGCGGAAGCACTCACGAACGCCGTCACGATGCTGACCGAGCAACTCGGCGAGGACATGGACGAGTGGCACTGGGGCAAACTGCACACCACCCGCCCGATCCACACACTGTCCGGCGTCTTCCCGGACCTTGCCGAAACGCTCAACCCACCGTCCGTCTCGCTCGGTGGCGACAGTGATACGGTTCAGGCAGCAGGCACATTCCCCGGCCAGAACTTCCACATCAACGGGACGTCGGTGACACGCTACGCGTTCGACCTCGGCGATTGGGACAGTTCGGCCTGGGTCGTCCCGCTCGGCGCATCCGGCCACCCCGGTAGCCCGCACTACGCCGATCAGGCCACTGACTGGAGCGAGGTCCGCCTCAACCCGATGCTCTACACCTGGGACAAGATCGCAGCCCGCGCCGAAACAACCCAGCGGCTGGAACCGGGCAGTTAAGGGACCTGGGACGCGTGATGCGTGATGCGGGACGCGGGACGCGGGACGCGGGACGCGAGACGCGGGACGCGAGACGCGGGACGTGGGACGCGAGACGCGGGACGTGGGACGCGATAATCTGGTAGGGGCCGGTCCTGTACCGGCCCGCGCGGGGTGCCTTCTGGGCCATGGCGCCCGGTATGACGATGGGGCGTTTGCTATGGGCCGCCAACGTCTGCGCCCGTGTATAACACCCACATGTATCGACGCGGGCGCCATGGCCCAGAGGGCACCCCGCGCGGGCCGGTACAGGACACGGCCCCTACCAGACCACCGCATCACGCATCACGCGTCCCACGTCCCGCGTACCCCCGGAGGAACAACGATGGCATCGCTCGAACAACAGGCGTTCGCCGAACATCTGCGATCCGTCGCCCAGTGGCGGCGGGACAAGATGCAGGAGTTCGATCCGGACCCGCGCAACCTGCGGTCGGCCGCCGGTCTCGAAGAGTTGGCAACGTTCTGGCTATCACTTCCGGAGGACGACGAGCGGGTGACCGAACTGGTACACCTGACGTTTCTCGGCCAGATGTTCCGGCCTGGCCAGCGGACCGAGTGGGAGATCCCGCGGTTCCGCTTCTATCACGAGGAATCGACGGTCGAAGGGTTCCTCAACCGGCTCATCGAACTGGCGCGGCAGGACGCCGAAGAGACCGACCCGATCGGACTGCCAATGGTCCCCGGCGACAATCCGTGGGCCAACCGGCCAACCCGCGTCTATATCGTCGAGCACGAGGACGAGCCGGAACGCTCCAACGGCTGGGAATGGGAAAGGTAAACCCGCAACTATGGCGAAACTCCCCGACATCAGTGACGCGGTCACATTCGACGAGAACCTGCGCGAGGTGCCGCGCTGGCCGGATCGGATCGCCTACGCCATCCGCCGTGGCCGACGGCAACTCCAGGAGGCCCGCGAGGCCGGTAACGAGACGCAGATCATGCGCACCCTCGGCTACCTGACCGACGCCTGCCGCGTGGCCGGAGAAACGGACGCCGCCGTCTCCTACGGTCAGGAAGCACTGGAGCGTTCCCGCGCCGCAGGAAATCGCAACGCGGAGGTCGCCAATCTGATCCGGCTCGGTGAAGCCCACAAATACCGCGACGAACACGAAACCGCCGAGTCGCTGTTCCGAGAAGCCCTCGCCATGACATCAGCAGCGGATGCCGACCCACTCCACGACTTCGCGCTGCAACACCTCGGCAAATGCCTGCTGGAACAGGGCCGCTACGACGAAGCCCTCCAGCACCTCGAACAAGCGCTGGAACTCCGTCGCGCCAAAGGCAACCAGCAACTCATCGAATCAACGGAAGCGGCGATCGCGCTGGCTCTCACCCGGCAGGCCGAACACCCCTCGTAGGGGCAGGTCCCAGACCTGTCCGCGGCCCGCAGGCCGTCGCGTTGATAACTGGGACTCGGAACAGGGCGCAAACGTCTGCGCTCGTGGATTACGCGCTCCTGTGTCTTGCCGTCGGCCTGCGGGCCGCGGACAGGTCTGAGACCTGTCCCTACGTTGTGGTGGGCTGTCGCGTCTAGACGTCCAGGCGAATACCGGTCGCCCGCCGGACCTGCTCCATCTTCGGGACGGCGATCTCCCGAGCGCGGTCACGACCACGGTTGAGGATGCGCATCAGTTCGCCTGGGTCGGCGGTCAGGTCGGCCAGGCGCTGCTGGATCGGCGCCATGTGCTCGACCAGCGCGTCGCCCATCTCCCGCTTGAACGTTCCGTAGCCGGCGCCCTCGTAGCGCCGCTCCAGTTCGCTGATCGGCGTATCGGTCATCAGCGAGTAGATCGTCAGCAGATTCGTCAGCGCCGGCTTGTCCTCGCGCGCGACGATCTCGCTGCCCGAATCGGTGACGGCCCGGTTGATCTTGCGCCTGATCTCGTCCGGTGTGTCCTGGAAGGCGATGAAACTCCCCGGCGCGCCGGACTTGCTCATCTTCTTCGTCGGATCGTCGAGGCTCATGATCCGCGCACCTTCGGACTCGATGTCGGCTTCGGGAATGATGAACGTCTCGCCATAGGTCGCGTTGAAGCGGGTCGCGACATCACGCGCCAACTCGATGTGCTGGCGCTGATCCTCACCAACCGGCACCGTGTTCGTGTCGTAGAGGAGGATATCGGCCGCCATCAGGACCGGGTAGAACAGCAGCCCCGACCCGGCGCGCTCGTCGCCACGCCCCTTGTCCTTCCACTGCGTCATCCGGTTCAGTTCGCCGAACATCGTCTGCGTCGCCAGTGTCCAGGTCAGTTCGGTGTGCTCCGGGACATCCCCTTGCGCGAAGAGGATCGCCACCTCCGGGTCGATCCCGCAGGCCAGCAGGACGGCCGCCAGGTCGAGCGTCCGCTTGCGCAGATCGGCCGGATCGTACGGCACCGTCATCGCGTGCAGGTTAACCAGCGAATGGATGCTCTGGTGCTGGTGCTGCTGGATCGTCCAGCGCTTGATCGCACCCAGATAGTTACCCAGCGTCGTCGCCCCGCTGGGCTGAATGCCGGAGAAGACGCGCCGCTTCGAGGCGGGCGTCGTTGCTGTCTGTGGTCGTGTCTCAGTTGCTACCACTGTCGTTCTCCTCGTTTATGCATCGCTCGCGTCGTTTTCACTCGCGTCAAGGCTGCGCCACCTGTCGTCCTGAGCCGCAGCGAAGGACCTCTCCGCGTTGACTGCCCAAGCGGCTAGGACAGGAGAGGTCCTTCGCTGCGGCTCAGGACGACAGATCGTGTGCAACAAAAAACCCCCGTCCCAACAGGGACGAGGGCGCAAGTGCGCTCCCGCGGTACCACCCTGGTTGACGATCGCAGCAGCCGTTACTGGCTGCGGTCGTCCACCTCGACTCCCGTTAACGGGGGAGTATCCGGCGTCGCCTACAGGGCCGTAGCCGTTCGGGACGCAACTCCCGGGTCCATTCCGCGACGGTCAATGTACCGGTCTCACACCATCCACCGGCTCGCTGGTCACGACAACATCGCGTACTCGTCCCGTTCATCGTCGCTCGACGATTCACTTGCCGAGCATCCTAGCAACCGCAAGAGGATTCTGTCAACGAGCGCGCGCGACCGGCAGACGACGCCCCGCCTTCGGTAAGGGCCGTGCCACCGTGTCGGCCATTACCGAAGGCGGGGCGATTCCGCCAATGCGTGGCGAAGGACTGTTTAGCCGGTAGCCGGTCCGGTCGCGCGTGGGGCCATTGCTGCCGCCTGGGTGCCGAGCGCCACCGCGATCCGCTGCCAGAGTCCTGCGCGGGTCCCGGTCGTTGCGGTCCCATCGGTATCGGTCGTGCCGGTCCTGTAGGTGTTGGCCTCCTGCAGCATCTCACGTTGCCGGATATCGGCGACGGCACCAAGGTCGACCACGTAGCCCTGAACGTCATCGTCGGTCGTGGTGGTCGTCAATCCGGTAAGGTGCTGCTCGATCAGCGTCAGAATCGCCTGCTCGCCGGTCGTCAGGGTCTGGCTGAACGCCTCCAACTTGGTCGCGAATGTCTGGGCATCCTGCTCGGTGAATGTCCCGGTCGTCATGTCTGAGGCTCCCTTCGCGGTTCTCTACATTGTCGGGCGGCGAGATCGCCGCGCCGTGTGATTAGTGTGCGGGATGATGACCGCTGGCGCTGTAAGGCGCAATACACCGGTAGCGTGTCGTGGAACACCCGCCTGAGCGCGTAGGATTAGCGCAAGTGGAGGAGAAGCCGGGTGTTTGAAATCGAAATCGGGATGGACCCGAACCTGCTCGAGCTCGGGCCATATGTCCTTGCGTGGCACGGGATTCTGACCGTCATCGCGATCCTGGCTGGTGCCTGGATTGGCCGCCACGGCTTACGCGAGCGCAAGTTGGACCTGCCAAAGCTGGAACCGTTCACCTACTGGACGATCGCCGGCGGCATCATTGGCGCCCGCCTGTTCTATGTTTTCGATCACCTCGACCGCTTTCGCGACGACCCGTTGGAGATTCTCGCGCTCTCGGAGGGCGGCCTGGCCGTCTACGGCGCGGTCATCGGCGGCTTTGCTACCGTTGCAATCCTGTGTGCCGTTTACCGCTACCCATTCCTGAAGATCATCGATTCGATTGCACCCGGCCTCGCGACCGCCCAGGCCATCGGCCGGATCGGTTGCGCCATCAACGGTGATGCCTGGGGTTCGCAAACCGACTCCCCGTTCGCGTTCATCTACACCCACCCCGACGCGCTCATCCCCAACCGGCTGCTTGGAGTCCCGACCCACCCCTATCCGATCTATGACATGATCATGAACCTGGCGATCGTCGCGATCATCTGGCCGCTACGGAAGAAGCGCCTTCCAGCCGGAGCGATCTTTGCGATCTATTCGGCACTGTATGCCGCGACACGCTTCATCATCTCCTACGTCCGCGAGGAGCGTGTCTGGTTCTGGGGCCTGCAGGAGGCCCAGGTCGTCGCAATCGTGATGCTGGTCGCCTCGATTGCGGCATTGATCTGGTTGCTGCGCCAGCCACGCCCGGAGACGCCAGCCGTCGCATAGCCGCCACATAAGCCCGACCGAACTCGCACCAGCAGATGGAAGATCAACGAGGACCAATGCACGAGGAACAGCCAACACCAACCGTCCACAACCCATCGAAGACGATCGCGACCGGCGAAAAGCCAGAGGACGTCTCGCCGGAGGAGTGGGGCTACTGGTCTGCTCAGGCCTGGGCCGGCTGCGGCGTCATCGTCGCGCTGATGCTGGCGATGTTCCTGCCGCTCATCATGATCCCGCTACTGGGCGACTTCCAGGGCAAACTGGTCGGGTTCGGCATCGCCGGAGCCGTCGGCCTCGTCAGCATCGCGATCATCTCTCGCCTGACCTACCAGAAGCGCCAGGAACGCCGCGAAACCCTGCGCCTCGTCCTCGCAGAACGCAAGCGCGCACCGGACACACCGGACGGGAGCTAGGGGATGCGGGACGTGGGACGCGTGATGCGTGACGCGTGATGCGTGATGCGTAATGTATCCTTATCTTCGCGTCCCGCATCTCACGTCCCGCGTCCCGCGTCCCACGTCCCGCGTCCCGAACCGCCCCGAATAACCCTCCACCCCAATCAGGCGTTATAATGTCACTGACACTTCCCACAGTCAGTTGAACGCTCGCAGATGACACGCCGGATCACAGACATGGCACAGCAACCCGTTTCATACATCCTGAATGGCTCCCCCGCTCGTATATTAGGGTGGTTAGCAGGCTTTGGCCGGCCGCTAACAGGGGAACCATGAGCGAGAACCCTCGCCGGCTTCGTCCGGCCCCGCGTGGTGTCGACCACCCGGTCGCGGTCGATTCGACTGACGAGGAACTCGTCCGCCGTGTGCGTCACGGTGACACCGCCGCGCTCGAGACGCTCTACAGCCGCTATGGACGCGTCGTCTACTCGTTTGCTATTCGCATCGTGGGCGACGGACAGACCGCGGAAGAAATCCTCCAGGAAGCCTTCGTGCGAACCTGGCGTCAGGCCGAGACATTTCGAACGGTGCGAGGCAACTACGCAAGCTGGTTGCTGAGCATCACGCATAACCTCGCCATCGACGAGTTGCGCAAACGCCAGCGGCGGCCGCAACGGGTCGATGGGGTTGACATCAGCGAGACGCTTTACGGCCTGGTCGACGAAGCAACCAACGTCGAAGAGGCCGCCGAGGCGAGCGCCCTCCGTGAACGCGTCGCTGTCGCGCTTGCGACACTTCCGGAGGCGCAACGCATCGCCGTCGAGCTGGCGTATTTCAACGGCATGTCGCAGCGTGAAATCGCGGCGCACCTCCGTGAACCGCTTGGAACGATCAAGACCCGGCTCCGGCTGGGCATGCAGAAGCTCAAAGACGCGCTCGCGGCCGAGCGCGAAGAATTCGAAGCGCGATACTGAGCGATCCCTGGAAGGTGGTGGGTGCTCGTGAGCACGGAGACAAACGAGTCCCCTGAAAATCTGGATGGTGACGCGTCGGAACACCCGACAGCGTTACTCGGGCTGTACGCACTCGGAGCACTGGACTCCGACGAAATCGAATACGTCACCAGACACATTCATAGTTGCGACTATTGCCGCACCGAACTGGCAGCATACGATGACGTCATCGGCTTGCTGCCCTACTCGATCCCGGCTCATCAGGTGCCGCTGCGCGCGAGGGCGGGTCTGCTGTCGCGCATCGACCAGATCGGGACAACCAACGAGGATCAACTGATCGTCCTGCCGGCGATCCCGAAGGACCCAGCGCCGCGCATGCCGTGGCTTCGCATCCCGGCATCGCCAAGGATGATGGCATTCGCCGCCGTACCGCTGGCGCTGATCTTCGCCATCGTCGGCATCATGGCCAATGTCATCAACGACCAGCAGCATCAGATCGCGACGATTGAGTCGGAACAGGCCGCCGAGAAGGAAGCCTTCGACAAGGTCCTGCTTGGTGTGGACGGTGACGAACAACCGGCCCAGGCGACTTTCATCAGTTCGACGTCCGCGCATGGAGCGCGCGCCAAACTGATCGTCAACCACGAAACGAATAGCGCCCTCATCCTCGCCCGCGACCTGCCGCTGACCGACGGGGAAGCGCAGTACGTCGCCTGGCTGCGGATGACGGCCGCCGACGAGTTCGCCAAGGCAGGCGCCCTCGTCGTTAGCGAAGATGGTCGAGCCAGCCTGTCGGTCGAGCCACCGGACGCCATCCAGAACTACACCGAGGTAATCGTCACGCTGGAGATGGACCCCAACGCCCCGGAGCCGACCGGACCACAGGTCATGACCGCAGCGGTCATACCTGGCAACTAACGACAACCGAACGACGCGACGAGGGGCGGCCAATTGGCCGTCCTTCGTTGTGTGGTGCGTGGTGAGTCGGGATTCGGGGGTCAAGACAGTCATACGTCCCTTCAAGGAACGTGGGGGTTAGAGCGGTTCTCAGAAGCATTGCCTGTCGTCCTGAGCCGCAGCGAAGGACCTCTCCTCGCCAGAGACCAGATTGGTTAGCGCGGGGGAGGTCCTTCGCTGCGGCTCAGGACGACAGGCAATGCTTCTGAGAACCGCTCTAAATACCTCCGAATCCGGAGTCCCGAATCCCGACTCACCGCACCCTTGCCAACCATACCCCCAGGGGGTATACTTTCAGCAGATGCGGCGCCGATGCCGCGGTGGGCGATGATGCCTGCTGAAAGGACCATGGATGGCAACCGATACATCTGTTCCAACAACTGAGGTCTCGTTTCCGGTTGAGGGCATGACGTGTGCCTCGTGTGTCCGGCGGGTCGAGCGTGCGCTTGAAAAGACGCCGGGCGTCGAGAGCGCCAATGTGAACCTGGCGACCGAGCGGGCCACTGTTCGGTTCGACACAACCAGCACATCGTTGGACACCCTTCGATCCGCTGTCGAGAAGGCCGGGTACACCGTTCCGGCCCAGCAGGAAACGCTCGACATCGAGGGGATGTTCTGCGCCTCGTGCGTGCGCCGGGTCGAGCGGTCGCTCGAACGAACGAACGGCGTCCAGTCGGCCTCCGTCAACCTGGCGACTGAGCAGGCGACCGTTCGCTACCTGCCTGGCGTCGTCAGCCACGACGATCTGGTGAAAGCAGTCGAGAAGGCCGGTTACACCGTTCGCGCGCGACAGGAGCAGGCCGACGACGTCGACAGCGATGCAATCGAAGCAGCCCGGGAGCGGCGCGAACTCAACATCCTCAAGATCAAGATCGCCGCGTCACTGATCGTCAGCGGCATCATGATGCTGCTGATGTTCTGGCCGGTCTGGTTGCTCGGAGATCGTCCCTACAACGAGATGGAAGATCTCTTTAAGCCCTTCTTCGTGATGGCGACGGTCATCCAGTTCTGGGCCGGTGGCCAGTTCTACCGTGAGGCGTGGCGCGCCGGGCGGCACTTCCAGGCCAACATGAGCACGCTGGTCGTCCTCGGGACAACGGCTGCCTGGGGCTACAGCACGTTCGTGACGTTCTGGACCGAGCGGGTGCACCAGTCCGGCCTGATGGCCGAGGTCTACTTCGATAGCGCGACAATCATCATCGGCCTGATCCTGTTTGGCCGCTTCCTCGAAGCACGCGCCAAGTCGCAGACGACCGGCGCGATCAAGCAGTTGATGGGCCTTGCGCCGAAGACGGCCCGCGTCGTCCGCGACGGCAACGAGATCGACATCCCGATCGAACAGGTGGCTGTCGGCGACATCGTCCGCGTCCGCCCCGGCGAGAAGATCGCCGTTGACGGCATCCTCGTCGAAGGCCGCTCGACGATTGACGAGAGCATGTTGACTGGCGAGAGCCTGCCGGTCGAGAAGCAGCCGGGCGATGAGGTCATCGGCGCGACGATCAACAAGACTGGCTCGTTCACCTTCCGCGCCACCAAGGTCGGTAAGGACACCGCACTCTCCCAGATCATCAAACTGGTGTCAGATGCCCAGGGCTCGAAGGCTCCGATCCAGCGGATGGCCGATCAGATCTCGATGTACTTCGTCCCGGCCGTCATCGTGCTGGCGCTGGGGACGTTCGGCCTCTGGTATCTGGTTGGACCCGAGCCGAAGTTCAACCTGGCGCTACAGGTCATGATCGCCGTCCTCATCATCGCCTGCCCTTGCGCGATGGGCCTGGCGACACCGACCGCCATCATGGTCGGCACCGGCAAGGGCGCCGAGAACGGCATCCTGATTCGTGGCGGCGAGGCACTGGAGCAGGCCCACAAGGTCCGCGCAATCGTCCTCGACAAGACCGGCACGATCACACGCGGCAAGCCGAGCCTGACCGACCTGCTTCCGGCCAACGGATTCGATGAGGCCGAACTGCTGCGGCTGGCTGCGTCGGCAGAGCAGGGCTCGGAGCATCCGCTTGGCGAAGCGATCGTGACCGCCGCGCGAGACCGCAAGTTGGCGCTGGCCGAGGTGCGTGACTTCGAGGCGATCGCCGGTCACGGCATCGGAGCGACGGTCGATGGGCGGCGCGTGCTGCTCGGCAACCTGAAGTTGATGCGCAAGCACGACATCGACGCGAGTGAACTCGATGTTGCGGCAGGCTCGATGGCCGACGCTGGCCGGACACCGATGTACATCGCCATCGACGGCGCGCTGGCCGGTGTCGTGGCTGTGGCCGATACGATCAAGCCAGAGTCTCGCGAGGCAGTCGAGAAACTCCAGGCACTCGGGCTCGATGTCTGGATGTTGACCGGTGACAATGCCGCGACGGCAGCCGCCGTTGCCCGCCAGAGCGGGATCGCGCCAGACAGAGTCCTGGCCGAGGTGCTGCCGGGCGAGAAGGCCGACAAGGTCCGCGAACTCCAGGAGCGCGGCTTTGCAGTAGCGATGGTTGGCGACGGTATCAACGACGCCCCGGCACTGGCCCAGGCCGACCTCGGGGTCGCGATCGGGACCGGCACCGACGTGGCGATGGAAGCCAGCGACGTCACCCTGATGGGTGGCGACCTGCGCGGCGTCGTCAGCGCGATCGCGCTCTCGAAGGCAACCGTCCGGACGATCAAGCAGAACCTGTTCTGGGCCTTCTCGTACAACGTCGTCCTGATTCCGGTTGCGGCCGGTGCGCTCTACCCGTTCATCGGCCAGTTGCTCTCGCCAGCGCTGGCGGCCGGCGCGATGGCGCTCTCAAGCGTCAGCGTCGTGACCAACTCGCTGCGGTTGCGTGGCTTTGCGGTACCGGATGACGCCCGAGAAATCGCGAACCCGCCGCTACGGAAGCGCCTCGCCGAGGTCTCGTACCTCATCCTGCTGGCCGCGCTCGGCCTCGGGATCGGCGCCGGTTACTTTGGCTACCAGTGGTATCAGGATGCGAACGCCGAAGAGATCGTCGTCGTCGGCAGCGAGTTCAACTTCAGCCGCGACGTCATCACTGTCGAAGAGGATAAGCGCTACCGGATCGTCTTCGAGAACGACGGTGTGATCTTCCACGACTTCGTGATCGACGGCGTCTGGGAAGCCCACGCCAATGCGCCCTCAGGCCGAAGCGACGAGTTCATCATCCAGATCGATGACCCAGGTGAGTACACCTTCTACTGCTCCGTCGATGGCCACGAGCAGGCCGGAATGTCCGGCACGCTGATCGTCACCGAGAAGGACGGAACGGCAAGCGTCGAATAACCCAATGATCTAATCAACCCAATCCGACCGGGTACCCTCCGGGTACCTGGCCGGATTGATGTATATGCGCAGGATCTCAACCGAATCTCAACCCTACTGGTACCAAGGACGGATCGTCGCTCGTACTTTCGGACAGTCGGAAAACCCTTCGTTGTGGTGATGTTCCAGATCAGGATTCGCCCTATCCTGAATACAACAACCGGGAGCCGCGCGGGGTGGCCGCAGGCAACCGGGGAACGACGAAACGAGGGCAATGTGACGAACTCATCGACGACCATGCCACGCGTCGTGACCTATAGCGAACTGGAGCAGCAGGGCTTCGACGCCGAGCAGATCACGCGACTCGACCAGCTACGTGCCTGTTACCCGCACCTCGAGTTCACTGACTCGATTGAGGAATGGCGTCGGCTGAACTTCCTGAAGTGGCGTCACTCAACGGGCCGCGTCACCGAGTAATGCATCGACCGCTCACTCGACCCCTGCGAGAAACGCCGTCACGACGTCAACGAACGCGTCCGGGTCCGAGCGGTGCGGCACATGGCCGGCACCAGCGAAACAATGGGCATTGGCGTCCGGCATCACTCCCGCGACCTGGCGAACGACGCGCTCGAAATAGCCGGGACTGGCATCTCCGTACGACAATAGTGCAGGTTTCGGGAACATTGCGATCCGGTCCAGGTCCAAGGCGAACACGGCTGGGTCACGATTCTCGTCCAGGAATGTCTCGGAAAGACGCATCATCGCGGCTTGTGTTTCTGGTGAGTAGCTGTCCCAAGTCCCCACACTCCCCACCACCGTATCCGCGAACAGCCGTGCGCCGCCCTCACGGTCGCCTCTCGCAAGCCGTTCCGTGACCTGCTCGATTCGTTGACGAGCGAGCGCAATATCCGGTGCGTCACCCCCGCCTAAAACATCGAAGACAGGCGGCTCATGAACGATCAGGCTGCGGAACAGGTCAGGTCGACGTGTCACCAGCTCGAGTGTGATTGAGCCACCAAACGAGTTCCCAACCATGTGCGCTGGCGCGACATCGAGCGCTTCGATCAATCCCGCCAGATCATCGGCATCCTGCTCACGTGTTCCCTGCCCCGGACGATCTGCACTCTCCCCGTGTCCAGCACGGTCCCACGTCACCACCTGAAACGATCGCGCCAGTCCCGGCACAACCGCGCTCCAGCCTCGCCTGCTGCCCCACGACCCATGCGTCACGACAATCGTCGGCCCATCGCCCCCGGCAACGTCATATGCCAGATCGATTCCATGTACCTTCACAAGCGCCACGACCGCACCTATCTCCCGGAAAAACGAATCGGGGAGGGCGTCATACCCTCCCCGAGACCTCAAGCGAATTGCTAACGGCTACTAGCTGACAGCTATCAACTAATCCGTCAGGCGCGGGTCGAGCGCGTCGCGGAGGCCGTTACCGAACAGGTTGATCGCGAAGACCGTGATGTAGATCGCGAAGCCCGGCAGGAGGACCATCGCCGTCGAGTGGCTCCAGACCTTCTGCGCCGAAGTCAGCATGTTGCCCCAGCTCGGGGTCGGCGGCTGCACGCCAAGACCGAGGAACGAGAGCGTCGCTTCGGTCAGGATCAGGCCCGGCACGACCAGCGAACCCCAGACGATGATGACCGGCGCGACGTTCGGCAGAATGTGCCGGAACATGATCCGGCGGTTGCCGACGCCAACGACACGGGCCGCATCGACGTAGTCGCGGTTCTTGACAGACATCACCTCGCCACGAACGAGTCGCGAGAGCGTGACCCACGAGACAGCGGCGATGACCAGCGCCAACTTCATCGGCCCCATCCGCCAGAGGGTCGCAACCAGCAGCAGCAGGAAGAGCGTTGGGATCGACAGCATGATGTCGACAAGACGCATCAGGATCGTGTCGACCCACTTGCCATAGAACCCGGCGAAGGTGCCGACCAGGGTGCCGACCGTCAGCGCGACGACGACCGACAGCCCAGCGACACCGAGGCTGACGCGCGCGCCATAGACCAGGCGAGTCAGCGTGTCGCGGCCAAGGTCATCAGAGCCGAGGATGTAGCCGCCCTCGCCAATGCCCATGTAGTTGTTGCGCAGCGACTGCTCCTGGAGCGACTTACCAGTGATGTACTCGGAGATTAGCCCTGCGCCGAGTGCAATGATGATCATCAGGATCATAATGCCGAGCCCGATCATGGCCAGCTTGTTACGGCGCAGGCGGCGCCATGCCATGCCGAGGTACGTTCGGGGCTTGCCATTCCGTTCCAGGGACTTTCGATCAATGGATGATCTTGTCCCTGCTGCCGCTGTTCGTTCAGTCTCCTGAACCGTGTCCATCCCTTGTTCCTTCCCTGCTGTTCGCTTCGATAGTCAACTACGCAATCACGGGATCGTCGGTGCTTGCAGTTACTCGAGGCGAATCCGCGGGTCAAGCAGGCTATAGACGACATCTGCAACCAGGTTACCGAGAATGACGAGCGTACCGGCAACCAGTGTAATACCCATGATCAATGGGTAGTCCTTGTTGATCGCAGCATTGAAGGCAAGTTGTCCGATACCCGGGTAGGTGAAGATGTTCTCAATGATCAGCGAACCGGCGAAGACATCCGGAATCGCGATACCAAGCAACGTTACGAGCGGCAGGACGGCGTTGCGCAGGCCGTGGCGGAAGATGACGACGCGTTCGCGCAGGCCCTTGGCATTGGCCGTTCGCATGTAGTCCTGATTGAGCACTTCGAGCATCTGCGAACGGATGTAGCGCGTCCAGGCCGCGGTCTGCACGAACGCCAGCGCGAAGGCCGGCAGGATCAGGTGTTCAATCCGGTCAAACAAGCCACCGCCGTTTCGCAGGTCATATGCACCTCCGGCGGGGAACGATGGCAGGCCCCACTCTCTGAACTTCACAGCAAACAGAAGGATCAACATCAGGCCGAACCAGAAGGTTGGGACCGAGAACCCGGCGACCGCCGTCGCGGTCGTGACGTTGTCGAATGCGGAATTACGACGAACGGCGCCATAAACGCCAATTGGGATCGAGATAAGCAGCGCCAGCATCAGCGACGTGCCGGTCAACAGCAACGTGTTTGGCAACTTGTCCATGATGGTCTGGTTGACTGGTCGGAAGTTGCGGAGCGAGATACCGAGGTCACCCTGCGCGACGTTGCTGACCCAGATGAAATAGCGCTTCCAGACCGGCTCGTTCAGTCCGAGGTTTTCCTTGATCCGCGCAATATCTTCGGGAGTGGTTCGTGGGTTGAATTCCAGGCCGCTCACCGGGCTGCCGGGGACCAGGTTGGCGAGAGCGAACGTGATGATCGTGATGCCGATCAGGAGCGGTATGACCTGAAGCAGCCGTCGCAAGATGAAGCGACCCATGGATATGGCCTTTCCATTATCCGAAAGTGTGGAGTGGACAGGGAAATCCCTGCCCACATGCTACCTGAATTTCCCAGCAGGGCAAGCCCCGCTGTACCGATGATGTTGTCCCGTCATCATGGAACTGACGCCGGAACGGGCAACGGGGTGGGGAAACCCCACCCCGTCAATCAGATCTACTGCTCAACCCACCACAGGTGCGCGTTGAACCGGTCGTTGACACCACTCGGCAACACGTTGTGCAGTCGAGTCGAGACGCCGGAGAAGCCCTGCGGGAAGTCGAGGATCGTGTGCGGCAGATCCTCCATGATGATGTTCTGCAGCTGCGTGTAGAGCTCGATGCGGGTATCGCGATCGGTCTCAACCAGTGCCTGGTCGAGGAGCGCGTCGACCTCTTCGTTGCAGTAGCTCACCGTGTTGAAGCCTGCACCAGCAGCCGAATCACAGTGCCACATCGTGGTCTGGTCCGGAGCAACGCCCCAGTTGAAGCCGATCAGGTAGGCCTCGAAGTCGAAGGTCTGCGTGATCCGCTCGACCAGCGCCGGGAACGGCTCGAGCTGCGGGGTCATCTCGATGCCGACCTCAGACCAGTACTCCTGGAGAACCGTCAGGTACGACTCACGGACCAGGTTACCGGCGTTGGTGTACATCGTGAAGGAAAGCTCGGTGCCATCCTTGTCAACGACGCCGTTGCCATTGGTGTCGGTCCAGCCAGCCTGCTCAAGAAGCTGAACGGCCATCTCTGGATCGTACGGATAGGTCAGTTCGATCTCGTCCGGGTTGTAGGCCCACGAGAGGACCGGCATTGTGCCGAGCGCAACTTCGCCGTAGCCGAAGCGGATCGAATCGATCATCGCCTCGCGGTCGAGGGCGTACAGCATCGCCTGGCGAACTTCGCGATCCTGGAACAGGGTCGTCTTGGTCTCGTCGAGGTTCGTGCCGTAGAAGGTGAACGAAAGCGTCGGGTAGTCGACGATCGTCACATCCGAACTGCCCTCGAAGTCGGCCAGTGAGGATTCCGGAACGCCCTGGAAGTAGTCGATCTCACCAGTCTGGAGCTGTGCGACGCCAGCGGCCTGGTCCGGAACGACCTTGTAGATGAACTCATCGAGGTACGGCGCGCCGCCCCAGTAGTTCTCATTCGGAACCAGCGTCACGTGGTCCTCGATGATCCACTCCTCGAAGAGGAACGGGCCAGTACCAACAACGCGGGACGGATCGGTGCCATTGGCACCCGGATCCTGCGAGATCATGGCCGGATCGACATCCGCCCAGATGTGCTCGGCAATGATGCCGTAGACCATGATGTCAACCGCGAAGTCGACGTAGGTTTCGTAGAGATTGAAGGTGACGGTCTGGTCGTCGACGGCCTCCATGCTCTCGATCTTGGACGAGAAGTCGGAGACGCGCGGCGAGCCGGTCGACTCGTTCATGAAGAGCTCGTACGTGAAGACGACGTCATCAGCCGTCAGCGGCTCACCATCCGACCAGGTGACACCATCACGCAGGTGGAACGTGTAGACAGTCGCGTCTTCGTTCACTTCCCACGACTCGGCCAGCAAGCCAACCGGTTCCAGCGTGTTCGGGTCGATCGTAACGAGCGACTCGAAGATCAACGCCTGCACGTCACTGGACGGGACGTCGGAGGAGACGATCGGGAGCAGCGTCGAGATGTCCGAGAACGAACCCTCGATCATCGTGCCACCCGGCTGGCCCTCTTCCATGTCCATCCCCATCAGGAGATCTTCAGGAGAGAACGGACCAACCGTCTGGGCGCTGCCGGTGCCCTCATCGCCACCAGTGGTCGGCGATGCATCGGTGCCAGCGCTCGTCGGAGAGGCGTCTGCATCCTCTTCCTCGGTCGCCGTGGCTTCGGCCTCATCCTCTTCTTCAGTCGGGGTTGCATCGTCGCCGGAGCCGGCAGGCTCGGTGCTGGCAGCCTCGGTCGTCGCCGCGGTCGTCGCCGTTGGATCGGCATCGTCGTCGTCGTCGCTACCGCAGGCAGCCACGAGCGGGACAATCAGGGCAATCAGCATCAATACGCTGGCGTATTTCAGCCAGTGGGGTAGGTGTCTCAAGACACTCCTCCATCCTCACGTCGAATAGCGCATGTCTGGTTCTGTGGGTTGGCGTTGCTTCCCATGTGCTCGACTCCCAAACGCATGCACGTCTACTCAGCGGAAGACGCGGCGCAGTCACGGTGACTGAATTTCGTGGGACCACCTGGGGAAAGCTCTTCGGCACGACATCCCTGCAATTAGTCGTGACGATCCGCCGGCACCTGGCACAGGTGCATCGCAGTGTTTGGTTGAACCACCTCCCTCGCGCCCGTTGGCCCCGCAAAGCGCGCAGCCGCATGGGCGGTGTCTGTCAGGCATTCCACGTACGCCAGCCGATCGATGAAGATCAGCGGAGTTAAACTGTGCGGTATGCCTTCGGCGATCGCAGCCCTGCCTGCGTTGATCGCCCGACAGTTGATGATACCGCGCAGCACCCGGACATCACACATTGATGATGTCAAGCGACGTTTCGTCGCACCAAGCGTGCCGCGGTCGGACCGGTGAGCCGCGTCACCCCCATGTCGCGACTCGCCTTGGTATACGCAAACCCCGCAGTTTTGGCCGCATCCAACGTAGTCACGTCTCGAAAATCATGCATTCGACGACGAGATCGCTGCGTCATTTCGCCTGTGGCCTCACACGCCTCAATGGACGACTGTCCAACACCTCGATGCCTGTCCGCCGAACTGGCCGCTCATTTGCGATGGCTTTCATTAGAGATCGACGTGTCGTGAAGCGCTGATCGTTGAGACGGAGGGAGTGCTGGATGACTGGCCAGGCAATCGACTCGATCGTAATCACCGAACGCGTTAATGGTTGGTGGGTCACGGTTCGTTTCCAGGCTGGCAACGAAGAGCACCACGGACCGTACGACGACGAAACGTCGGCCCAGCGCGAGGCAGATCTCGTTGCGTCCGAACCCGAGTCAGACAACCACCCATCCCTCTCGTAGCCTGCGAGTTTCCGTCGACGTTCATGATTCGGCGAACCCTACGAATCCAGACATGACCCTGCTATCCGGGAGTACCACGATGGGCTATGTCAGGTACCTCGGAATCGTGGCGAAAGTACTCTACTCATAGCCCACCCCACTCCATACACTGATTTATGTCGCGGGCAGCCAGAGGGCTGACAAGCGGGGGTGTTTCGGTGCGAAATGCGCCGAGGAGTGCGGGATGCTGCTACGAATGCTGAATCGTTCACACGCAATCCAACCAGGCGGCGAACGACTCGCCCCATCAGCACAGTCAGGCGATCGCAAGCGACGAAAGTCGCGTGGCCAATCGATCGTCGAGTTCGCGATCCTGCTACCGCTGATGGTCCTTATTCTCGCGCTTGCTGCGGACTTCGGTCGTGCGTTCACAGCCTACATCGCGATTAGTAGCGCGGCCCGAGAAGGGGCTGCCTACGCGATGATGTCGACCACAAACGCGAATGACACAACAAAGGTCAAAGCAGCCGCTCTCGCCGACGCTTCATCAATCTGGGGCAAAGCACCGACGGTCAACAACCCCGTTATCTCGAAAGATGCCCAGGGGTACGACCGCGTCAGCGTGACGGTTACCTATAACTTCGACACGATCATCTCGATCCCGCCGATTCCAAAATCCGTCGCGTTGAAACGAACCGTAAGCATGAGGATCATCAACTGATGAAGCACACAAATCGACGACGATCCCGGGGTCAGAGCATGGTCGAGTTCGCGCTCATCGCGCCGCTCTTCTTCGCGATCATCTTCGGCGTGATGGAACTCGGAAGGCTCGTCTGGACGCATCACGAACTCGCCAGCGGTACGCGCGAGGGTGCACGGTTCGCAATGGTCCGTGGTTCACAGTCGACGACCCCACTATCAGGTACTTCGGAGATCAAGCAACGGATCCTCGATCGGACTACCGGACTCAGTAGTGGCCCTCTTTCGGTGAGCGCAACGGGTCTGGGCGGTGAACCCGGCACGACCGTCACCATCACATCGACGTATTCCTACAAACCGTGGGTTGGCATCATTCCCGGGCTAAAGAACCTCAAGATCAGCTCTACGAGTCGGGTCACGATCCAGCACTGACAACGGTCGCCTCAGCGCGACCAGAATCGGCGGCGGCCAGGTTGATCTGATTCCTGAGGGTCAATCTGCTGTCGCGCACTCCGCATTTGGTCGAGCAACTGCTGGAGCGCGACTGCGTCAAGCGCCTGATCTGCCGGATGCTCGCGGATGACCCCCTTCAAGTGGAATCCCGCCGACGTCTGAATGAGGACGATTTCCTGCCAGCCGAGCCGATCGACCAGAAGGCCGATGCTCCGCAGCGCATCTTCATACCGAACGCGCTCGTCCCCGATTGTGATCGAAGGCAAGGCTGACTCGACCGTCGTTCCCGCCCCACGCCGCTGAACCGCCTGCTCAAGCAGCGTTTCCAGGTCGTCATCTGTGAAGAGGAACGACTGTGCATCGAACCCTGTCCCGACGTCGCCTGTCCGGATGGTGCCACCCTTGACGATGAAGCCTTCCGGCGTCTCGACCATCGTCAGATCACGGAAGAGCCGCGTATCGAGAAAGTGGCCGACCGCTCGAAAGATGTCTCCATATCGGATGCGATAGCGTCCGGTGGCATCAAGCACTGTGTCCTACCTTCACCGAATTGATGATCTCCCAGAGGCTCTCGGAAGACGCACTGGACGTGCCTGCCTGAGCACACGTGGCGGCGAACAGATGTCGTGACCTGAGACTACACGATCACCGGCAGGGCACTCAAGAAGCGTAGCGCTGCAAGTTGGGCGTCCTTAGGCTCTACCAAATTGTTCAAGGCGCAGAAGTCAACGCCATCCCGGTCATCCCACTCTTTTGGTATACGACGCGGACTGTTCCATGACTAATGTACCTGAGGGGATCGCCCTCTATTTCCCCATAATGAAGGGCAAGACTTTTTTGCGCTATTTATTGTTTGGTCCCGACGGACGCAAGTGTTCGCGCTACTCGGGACTCCGTCAATCTCAAAGGACACACAATGTTGAAACTCCGACAAACGTATGACCGAAGTGTCCTGAAGCCACCTTCACGCCGTCGAACGCTATCGCGACGGCGTCACGGCGGTCAGGTCATGATCATCTTCGCGCTGGCGTCGCTTGTTCTCGTCGGCTTTATCGCCCTGTCGATCGATACCGGGTTCCTGATGGCCGAGCGGCGACAGGTCCAGGCCGCAGCCGACGCGGCCGCGCTCGCAGCCGCAAAGTCTGCGCTGGACGGGAACCTTGGCCAGATCACGTCGTCCGCACAAGCATACGGCGCCTTGAACGCCAACGTGACGGCGGCAGATGTCGAAGTCAACCATCCGCCTGAAAGCGGCCCGTACGCAAACGACGATCAATACATCCAGGTAACAATCAAGAAGAATGTCGAAAAGTACTTCCTGGGGGCACTGTACAGCGGTGACTGGACCGTCGAAGCCTCTGCGATCGCGGGAATCGAGCCTGCCGGTGCAAACTACGCGCTGATCACGCTCGACCGGACTGAAAATCCTGGCATTTACATGAACGGCAACACGACACTCAGGATCACTGGCGATCACGCAAGTGCGTACGGCAGCACCGATGTTGATGGCAACGGCAAGCTGCACGTCACTGGTTCAGTCGACAGTCACGGAGACATCTCCGGCGTCGGAACAGCCCCGGATGGCATCCATGAGAACATGCCATACATCGACGATCCGATGGAGAACGTCCCCAAGCCCGAGCCGGTTGGTGCCCCAAGAGCCGGTTGCACGGGCGATTGCAATCTTCAGCCAGGTCATTACAAGGACCAGACGATTCACTGCAAGGATATCTGCAACTTCGCACCAGGCTTTTACTACTTCGAGAACACGAATGTGACAGCTCAGAACACGAAGTCCGAGATGAACGGCAACGGTGTCTTCTTCTTCTTCACCGGCTCGAGCTATTTCGACTCGAAGAACGGCAAGGTGAATCTGACGGCTCCGGCGAATACACACTACACCGGCGGGGTTGACGGCGTCGTGTTCTGGATGGACACCTGCCAGAACCTGATCGACTTCCAGGGCAACGGAGCGTTCCACATCGTCGGGATCTTCTACGCGCCTTGTTCGGAAGTGCGAATGCACGGCAACCCGAACGGTGAAGCATTCTACGGTCAGATCATCGTCGGCACGTTTGATGTCCGCGGCACGAGTGACTTCCTGTTGACCTACAACTCCTACGTTGACACGAAGTTTCCGAAGATCTTCCTGGTCGAGTAGGCGACTTCGAGGGTTCAGGCGGGACAGCGGCGAGCGCATTCGCTCACCGCTGTCGCTTTCCCAATCAATCCATGTGTTCCGGGCGCGTTCATGCGACAATACTCACGAGGATATCCAGTTGGCCGATCGGTTAGGGACCAGTAGCTAGCGGCCAGGAAAGGGCAGATGCATGCAGATCACGCGCTTCCTGCGGGATGGGCAGGGACATACTGGCGTCATCGAGAATGGCATCGTCCGCGAGACACGCGGTGATGTCTTCGGCAAGCTCCAGGTCGGCCCTGAGATCGGCCCGGTCGATCAGGTCGAGATGTTGGCACCCGTTGTTCCCAGCAAACTGATTGCGATTGGTTTGAACTACCAGGACCATATCAGTCAGGACGCTCCAGGCTTCGAGACGCCGGAGAACCCGATCATCTTCCTCAAGCCGCCGACGTCGCTGATCGGCCACAATGGCAAGATCGTCCTCCCGGCCGGAGTCGAGCGGACCGATGCGGAAGCCGAACTGGCGGTCGTCATCGGCCGCGAGTGCCGCCACGTGAAGGCGGAACAGGCCTGGGACGTCATCCTCGGATTGTGCCCGTCCAACGACGTCAGCGCCCGTGATTTTCAGTTCAAAGACGGCCAGTGGTCACGCGCCAAAGGCTTTGACACCTTCGCGCCGCTCGGCCCTGCGATTGTGACGGATGTCCGTTCCGACGATCTGGCAATCACCTGCCGCGTCAACGGCGAAGTCAAGCAGCAGTCGTCCACGAAGTACCTGATCTTCAACGTGCCGTACCTGATCGAGTTCATCTCGCGCGTCATGACACTCCTCCCAGGAGACGTGATCATGACTGGCACACCCGCCGGCCCGCCAAAACTCGAACCCGGCGATGTCTGCGAGGTCGAGATTGAAGGCGTCGGCGTACTACGCAATGCATGCGTCGCCGAGGAGCCACTCCCAGCGTGACCCTCCCGACCCAGCCACACCTCCGACGCGGGACGCTCGATGACGTCCCGCGTCTCAAGGAACTTGGTGTGCTCGGTTGGGAGACTACCTATCCCTTCATCAAACCTGAGAACCGGTCGCTCTACCTCGACGGGCCATTCTGGTCGCTGGATCGTCTCCGCAGTATCGTGACTGATCCAGGCAGCCTGACACTCGTTGCAGACGTTGATAAACAACCCGTAGCCGGATTTCTCACCATCGAACCGGTCGACGACACAACGATCGAACTGACCCGCTTTTATGTCGATCCCTCGACGCGCGGTAACGGGATTGGTATTGCCCTTTTCGATGCAGGACGGACGTGGTCGCGGGAGCGCGGCGCGACATCGATGCTGGTCAATGTCTTCGCTGATAACGTGGGTGGACGGCGTTTCTACGAGCGCGTTGGCTTCGTCCTGACCCGCCTCGAACCGTATGCGATTGGCGACCAGATCGCTGGTGATGCCTGGTACGAACTGCCGCTCGGCTGAGCTCGTTGCCTTGCCCAGTATTGGCCTGGTGCGTACACTCCGGTTCGTCACGCTAACGGGGGTGGTTCACGTAACGTTCAGGAATCCAGATTCAGGGAGTTCCCAGGTGGGGGTCACGCTGTCGCGACGCGGCACGACGGGTAAGCGACATGGTCGGCTGGCGAGTCTGCTGGTCGTCCTCGTGTTGCTCGTGTCATTCTCTGTCCAGACATTGCCTGCGAACGCCGTCGATACCCCCGCTCCTCCAGAGATCTTCGCCGAGAACGCCGTCGTCCTTTCCGACTTCAATGAGATCCTCTACGACCACAACGCCCACCATCGAACGGCAATGGCGTCGACGACCAAGATCATGACAGCAATCGTTGCCGTTCGGTACGGCAACCTCGATCAGGAAGTCCTCATCGACGAGTCCGATATCGTCGGAGAGGCGTCGATGGGCCTCTGGGCAGGCGAAATCGTCACCCTGCGCGACCTGCTGTACGGCCTGCTGCTGCCGTCCGGCAACGACGCGGCCCACGCGATCGCTCGTACCATCGGCTGGAAGGCGGACACGGTCGACCCCGAGGACGCCGTCGCCAACTTCGTTGGGCTGATGAACCAGACCGCTCGCGAGTATCAACTACGCAACACGCACTTCATGAACCCGCATGGACTCGACGAATGGGGCCACTACTCCACACCGTTCGACCTCGCAATCATCCTGCGAGCAGCACTCAACTACGAAGTCATCCGCGACACGATGCAGACGCTCTCGATCAACGCCGGCGGCCACGAACTCTGGAATGGCAATCGGCTCTACGGGATGCGCGACGACGTGATCGGCGGCAAGACCGGCTACACCGAGGCGGCGAACTTCTGTCTCGCAGCAGCAGCCTCCCGCAATGGCCGCTTCGTCATCGCCGTCGTCACCCGTGACTCCGGCGAGAGTTGGTTCTGGGACGTCAGCCAACTCCTCGACTGGGGCCTGATCGCGGCAGATCGCAAGGGCATCCCGCAGGGAGCCAACGCGACCTTGATCGGCACCCAGTTCTCGCAGCAGCCGTCCACCATCCGCCAGGGATCACCGTAGACGGCGCGAGACTCGACGACTACACTGAAGGCTATGACGAGTCCTGCCCGGCGCGATCCACTCGTAACGGTCGAGGAGTATCTGGCACTCGAAGAGTCCAGTGTGATTCGGCATGAATACGTGGACGGCCATCTATTCGCGCTGGCGGGATCATCCCAGAATCACAATGAGATAGTCCTCAACGTTGCTGAACGGTTTCGAGCGGCCGCTCGGGGGATCCACTGTCGCGTTCGCGCGATGGAGGTCATGCTGTCAGTCACGTCATCCAGATACTACTATCCGGATGTGATGGTCACATGCCATCAGGACGATACGCATCGACGGACAATTCATCAGCCATGCGTCATTGTCGAAGTCCTCTCGCCATCAACAGAGCAGGTCGACACGCGAGAGAAACTCTTCGCTTACAAGACCATCACCTCGCTTCGCGCCTACTACATCGTCCGGCAAGACAGCATGACGGTCGACAACCACTGGCGCGATGACGACGGCAACTGGTGGCACGGCACGCTCTACCAGCAGGGAACACTACGAGTCCCCTGCCTGAACCTCGATCTGCCGCTGGCCGAAATCTACGAAGGTGTAGTCTTCGATTCCGCCGAGTAAACGCGATCCAAATCGGTGATCCACAAGCACACATCGGCGGCCAGAAACAGTCAGAGGTGGGCGAGTGCCCACCTCTGGTCAAGCTAACGGCTAATTGCTGATCGCTTATGGCTCACTGCCACCTCACGCATCGACCCCGAGGTACGACCGCAGGAAGTAGATCACGAACGCGACGCTGATCACGTACATGACCGGATGAATCTCGCGAATCTTGCCTCGGAAGATCTTCACCAGCGTCCAGACCAGGAATCCGGCGCCGATGCCATTGGTGATGTTGTAGGTCAGCGGCATCATCACCATCGCGGCGAGAACCGGCAGGCCGACTTCGAGGTCCGCGAAGTCGATGCCCCGTGCTCGGACGATCCGGCCATCGCTGGTGACTTCCTCGCGCTCAGAAAGAACGCTCATCATCATCCAGCCGACGATGATCAGCGCCGGGGCCGTCGCCTGCGTTGGAACGATCGCAACGAGCGGTGCAAACGGCATCGCCAGCAGGAAGAGGATACCGGTCGTCACGGCTACGAGGCCCGAGCGGCCGCCGTTCGCGACACCGGAGGCCGATTCGATGTAGGTCGTCGCCGATGAAGACGACGCCGCACCACCGGCAATCGCCGCCAGTGAGTCGACCAGCAGCGGTTTCTGCGCATCAGGCAGTTCGCCCTTGTCGTTGAGATAACCGGCCTGGCTGCCGACGCCAACGAGCGTTCCCATCGTGTCGAAGAAGTCGGCCATCATGATCGCGAGGATCGTCAGGACCGCAGCCATCACGCCCATCTCGGAGAAGAAGTTGAAGGAAAAGTCGCCGATCAGGCTGAAGTCCGGCGTGTCGATGAACTTGTCCGGGAACGAGGCCTGGGTTCCAACGAACCCACCGATGTCGAACAACTCGCGCAGGATGATGGCGAAAACGGTCGTGCCGACGATACCCAGCAGGATGGCCGCCCGCCAGCCACGCGCGATGAAGGCGATCGTAAGCACCAGCCCCACCGCCGTCGTCAGGACCGGAGCACCACGCAACTCACCAATTTCGAGTGGCGTCCCGGCGCCGACACGAACCAGACCACCGTTCACGAGCCCAATGAAGAGGATAAACAGGCCGATACCGACCGAGATACCCTTCTTCAATTCAAGCGGGATCAGGTCCATCACGTAGCGTCGCACACCGACGAGAACGAGAATCGTGATCAGGATACCCTCGGCGACGATCACGCCCATCGCCTCTGGGAAGGTCAGTCCCTCGCCGAGGACGAGCGTGAACGCGACGATGGCGTTCAGGCCCAGGCCTGGCGCAATCGCGTAGGCCTTGTTCGAGACGACACCCATCAGGATCGTCATGATTCCGGCGACGAGACAGGTTGATGTGGTGACCGCCTGAATCGGAAGGCCACTACCATCCGGTAGGTTGAGGATCGACGGGTTGACGAAGATGATGTAGGACATGACGACAAAGGTCGTCAGACCGGCCATGATCTCCGTCCGTGCGTCTGACCCCATTTCGTGGAAGCGGAAGTAGCGTTGCAGCCACCCTTCCCAGCCACTGGTCGCCGGGCCACCGGGCGATCGCATCGCACTGGACGACTGGCTCACAGGCTCAGACCCCCCATCCACAACTCCTTTTCGACTCCCCCAACGAGAACAACGCCGCAAACCCGGACCCCCAAATTGCCGGGCAACCCACTGCGTACGTACAGCCCTATCGTAGTACCCACACGTACATCCGTCAATTGGATCGTAGCGATCAGCCATTAGCTAATAGCCATTAGCCAATTGGCGGATGTCGAACGCGTCGACACCGCCCGATACCCTGCACCTGGCTAACGGCTAATCCCTAATACAGCAACTCACGCTCGAAGCTCGGGGTTGAGGCGAGGCCGAGGGCTTCGCGTGCTTCGGCGACGGCGTAGAGGGAACCAGTGACGACGATTGTGTCGGACGGTGACGCCCCGGCACGGACGGTTTCCAGCGCCGTCGCGATGTCGGGAGAGGTTTCGACGACCAGGCCGATTGCCAGTGCGGCAGCGGCGATGGCGTCGGGAGCGGCAGCGCGGGGGTTGTGCGATGCGGTGGCCGTCAGTTGCGGATCGAGTGGCTCCAGCGCGCTGACCATCCCCGCGATGTCCTTGTCGCGGCTGATGCCGAGAATGACGTGTACCTTGCCCGAGGTGTGAGTCTCCTGAATGGTCGCCACCAGTCGCTGGATCGAGTTCACATTGTGCGCGCCATCGACATAGATCGCGGGCGCGGTCCCGACGCGCTCGAAGCGGCCTGGCCAGCGAATTGACGCCAGCGCGGAGCGAACCCTGGCTTCGTCGGCCAGCATCCCCGCATCCAGCAGCCAGAGGGTCATCAGTGCGAGTCCGGCGTTCTCTACCTGATGCGAGCCGGATAGCGCGAGTTCGACGCCCCGCCAATCGCCCCACGGGCCGGAGAGGGTCGCCCCGTCCGGCGTCGCCTCGGTCTGCCAGTCGCGGCCTGCGATGAAGAGCGGCGCGGAACGCTCGGAAGCGATCCGGCGCAACTCAGCCAGCGCCTCGGCTGGTTGCGGACCGATCGCAACCGGTTTACCCGGCTTGATGATGCCGCCCTTCTCGAACGCGATCGCCTCCAGTGTGCTGCCGAGAATCGCCGTATGGTCGAAGGAAATCGTGCTGATGGCAGCCACCGCTGGCGTGACGACGTTGGTTGCGTCGAGCCGGCCACCCATCCCAACCTCGAGTACCGTCAGATCGACGTCAGCGCGCTGAAACGCCAGCAACGCCATCGCTGTCGCGACCTCGAAGGCCGTTGGTTCACCGATCTCTGGCTCCTCGGCCTGCACGAGCAGATCGGCTGGCACGGCCAGTTCCGCGACGGCGGCAAACTCTTCTTCCGAGAGCGGCGTTCCGTTGATCAGGATGCGTTCTCGAAAGGTGTGCAGGTGTGGCGTGGCGTAGAGTCCCGTCGTCCGATCGTTCGCGGCGGCAACGGTCGCGATCGTCGCGCAGGTCGAGCCTTTGCCCTTCGTGCCTGCAACGTGGACGATGGGGTAGCGGTCCTGCGGATCACCAAGCCTCCGCAGCAGCGCCACCGTCCTCCGCAAACCGAGCGCGGCGACCTCATCACCGGCGAACGGGTTCGCCACGAACCCCTTGTCATACCCGGCCCGGCTGATAATCCATTCGATCGATTCTCGATAGTCCATCCGGTTCCCCCTGCGCCCATCAACGGTCGGCTGGCATTGTAGTCTGTACAACGTAGCGACCCAGTACGCTTTCCCACATGATTGGTGGCGTCCTGTGTCGTCGTTGGCCAATCGGCTGCGGCATCATTGGCTGCGGTCGATTGGGACCGAACCGTATCGGGCGAAACCACTGTGATATCAACCACGCCACCAGACGTTGAACCTCAGGTCGCCGACCGTCAACGTTCGACGGTTTCCATCAACCTGCCGCATCGCTGGATCGTCGGAATCCTCTCGGCGCTGATCGTCGTCTTCCTCGTTGCCCACATGGCGTTTTCGATCAACCGCTACATGGTCCACGCCTCGTTCTTCGGGGCAGACAATCTCTATGTCGTGTTCGACCTGTGGGACGAAGTCTCGATTCCGAGCTGGTACGGGACGAGCCTGCTGCTGATCGCAGCCGCCCTCCTTGGGGTCATCGCCGTGGCTAAGCGGCAGGTTGGTGACCGTTTCCAACGCCACTGGACCGGTCTGGCGCTGATCTTCCTGGCTCTCTCGGTTGATGACGCGGCTGACCTGCATGGTCACACGTCGTACCGACTCCAGGCGACCTTCGAGACCGGTGGGTGGTTCGCCTACGCCTGGGTTGTGCCGGCAGCGATTGCCTGCGCCATCGTTGGCCTGATCTATATCCGCTTTCTGGCCCATCTCCCGGCGTCGACTCGTTGGCGCTTCGTCGTCGCCGGGGTGCTTTTCCTGACAGGGGCGCTGGTGATGGAGATGATCGAGGGACGGTACGACACCCAGCACGGCGTCGAGAACATGCCCTACCGGATCATGGTCGCGATCGAGGAGTCGCTGGAGATGATCGGCGTGGTCATCTTCATAAGCGCGTTGCTGACCTATCTGGCCACCATCGCCGAGCGGATCGAGTTCTGCATTCGGGAGTAATGTCGCCGGAGGGCGTACACTTCAGTCATGGTTGCTACAGGGGACGCGACAACTCATACCCGGACCGACCTGACAGCCCCCGGCGCGATTCTGCTGCTGTCGTGCTACGAACTCGGCCATCAGCCGTTATCGCTGGCGTTCCCGATGGCAGTTCTGCGTGAGGCAGGCTACGACCCGGCTGTGGTCGACACCGCAATCGACGACCTCGATGACGCCACGATCGCAGCGGCCCGCTTTGTCGCCATCTCCGTCCCGATGCACACTGCCCTCCGGCTCGGCACCGACCTCGCCCGGCGTATTCGCGCCATCAATCCAGATGTGCAGATCTGCTGCTACGGACTCTATGCCTGGTTGAACGCCGGTTACCTGCTGCGCGAGCAGTTCGACTTCGCCATCGCCGGTGAAGGCGAGGCTGCGCTACTGGCGCTCGTCCAGGCAATCGAGCGAGGAGACTCGGAGCCAGTTCCCGGTGTCAGTAGCCGAACGACGGTCGCCGCGCCGGTGATTCAGCGGCTTACGCTACCGGTGCCGGATCGATCGGCGCTGCCGGAGACACGACGATACGCCCGGCTGATGCATGACGGACTCGCGATCCCGGCCGGGTACACAGAGGCGACTCGAGGCTGCCATCACACCTGCCTGCATTGTCCGGTTGTCCCGGTCTATAAGGGGCGCTTCTTCGCGATTCCACGCGAGACGGTTCTGGCTGACATTCGCCAACAGGTCTATGGAGGTGCCGGACACATCACGTTTGGCGACCCGGACTTTCTCAATGGTCCAACCCATGCCCTCCGAGTCTGCCGGGCGATGTACGAGGAGTTCCCGGGGATCACGTTCGACTTCACGGCCCGAATCGAGCACCTGCTCCAGCATCGCGATCTGCTGCCGGAGTTCCAGCGACTCGGCTGCGTCTTCGTCCTGACGGCGGTCGAAACGATTTCCGACCACATCCTGGCGAAACTCGACAAGGGCCACACGAAGCAGGATGTCGTCAATGCGCTGGCAGCGCTCGACGACGCCGGGATCACGATGCGGCCATCGCTGCTGCCTTTCACGCCGTGGACGACGCTCGACGACTACCGCGACCTGCTGACATTCTTCGCCGAGTACGATCTGGCCGGTAGCGTCGATCCGGTGCACTTCTCGATCCGCCTGCTCGTCCCACCAGGTTCGGCGCTGCTCGATGAGCCGGATAGCGCGGAGTGGCTCGGCCCGCTCGATGAAGCCAACTTCACGTACACGTGGCGAAATCCCGATCCGCGCGTCGATACACTCCAGCGCGAGGTCTCGGCGCTCGTCGAACGGGCCGCGCGTGACGAGGAAGATCCCGACTCGACCTTCGCGAAGATCGTCCAACTCGCGTGGTCGATGACGGACGAGACGCCACCGCCATTCACGAAGCAACGGGTGCGACTCCCGGGCCAGTCTCCGAGACTGTCCGAATCATGGTTCTGCTGAGCAGAGCCAACCGCGGACCAGTTGGTTCCGCATCACGAGCGATAGACGATTGCTGGCCAACGGGGCATACGAACGGCCAGCGATATGGTAGATTGTCGGGATTATGGTACGTCGCGCCGGCTGGGGAGGCGTCGCGACAACTCCGTGTGTGATCCCGGTTGCTGCGTGCAGCGACGGCAGATTCCGCGAGATTGGGTGTTGGGGGTACGGGCTGTTCCGGCCCGCCATCGGGAGGGAAACCAGGGTGCTCTTCGGCGTCGACTCAAATCTCGATCTTGCTCAGGCGTTGTTCGATCTCGGCGGAGTCCAGTTCGGCTCGTTCGACCTTGGACCGACCGCCGGTACATCGCCGATCTACATCAACCCGCGTGTCCTGATCTCTGAGCCGGCGATGCTCCGGCGTGTCGCGCGGCTCATCCATACCGAGATTCAGGCTGACCACACCCGGCGCCGTCCACGTTTGGCGTCGTTCGCAGCCGTGGCGGGTGTCCCGATGGGCGGGCTCCACATCGCGACGGCCTATGCGCTGGAATCGGACACTCCGCTGATCTACCTGCGTCCGTCGCGAACCTCCGACGGTGAGACAGACGCGCTGATCGAGGGACGAATCGTAGCCGGCCAGTCGGCACTCATCATCGACGACCTGATGACCGGTGGGCGCTCGATCCTCTCGACGGCCCAGCAACTCGAAGATGCAGGCATGCTCGTTCGCGACGCGATCGTGCTGATCGACCGCGAGCAGGGCGGCGTCGAGCGCCTCCACGAGCACGGCTGCCGCGTCACGCCGATCCTGCGGCTCAAGACGATGCTCAACTACTACCACGCCGCCGAACTGATCAGCGACACACTCTTCGAGCGCTGCATGGCGTATTTGCAGGAGAATGACAGCCATTAGCCATCAGCCGTCAGCCCGCTGGTTGAAGTCGACAGCGCCGACCCGCAGGACACATGCAGACAGGCTAATCGCTAACAGCTAACGGCTAATAGCTCCGAAAGGACCTCGCCCGATGTCAACACCTTCCCGGAGACCACCGGGGTCCCGGCGAGACGGTGTGAACGGGACGCGCCAGAGCGAGACTGGCGGGCTTCCGCGTCGGCGTGGGACGACGCGCAGCCTGGCGACGGTCAACCTGCTCCTTGCGAATGTGTCGGACGGCGTGATCCTACTGGACGCTGAAGGGCGGATCGTCGACGCGAACGAGGCAGCCAACAGGCTGTTCGGCGAGCCGGTTGAGATCGGTGCCGATCCAGCCTGGTTCATCTCACGCTACAACCTGGCGACGCCAGATGGTGCGCCCGTTCCGGCCGAGCGACTCCCGAGCGTCAGAGCGCTGACCGGTGAGTCTGTCCGCTCCGCCGAACTCTCGATCACGCGCCCGGACGGCACCCGTGTCTTCGTCTCGCTCAGCGCAAGCCCGGTCATCGTCCACGGTGTTATCGACGGTGTGCTGCTGATCCTGAGCGACATCAGCGAGCGTGTCCGACGTGACCGGCAGGCTTCGGCCTTCCAGACGCTCTCCCAACAACTGGCCAGCTCCGAACTGGATCTTAACGCCGTCTACAAAACGATCGTCACACGGCTGGCAGAGATCACTGGCGCGCGGATCGTCCGGCTGATGTTGTTCGACCCGGCGACACGGACACTGCACCGGGCTGCCGGGCAGGCGATTCGTGGCGTCCCGAACGAAGACGACGGACCGATCTCACTCAGCGAATTGACGCTCGACGCACTGGCCGCACGGACCCGGTTGCCAGTCGTCGTGCCGGACTTCGACGAGTTCCCCAGTGGCGCGCGCCCGACGACGTCCGGCCCGCATCCGCCACGGGGCGCAGCGATCGCGGTTCCACTGATCGTCCACAGCGAACTGGTCGGGACGCTGTCTTACGACCTGGCCGAGCCGCATCACTTCGACGACGCAGAAATCTCGTTCCTGGGGATGATCGCTGCCCACTCGGCCGTCGCGATCTACAACGCGACCCTGTTCCAGCAGCGCACCCGTGAGCGAGCGTTCCTGGCCGACATCATCGATCACCTGCCTGCCGGACTGATCGTCTTCGACGTTGTCTACCCCACCACGCGCGGCGGCAGGTCAACCCAGACAGACTTCCGTGTCTCGATGCTCAACACGCAGGCAACAACGTATCTACCGCAGCGGCTCATCGAGCGAACCCGGACCCGGCGCAACGGCATCGTCGGGCTGCGCCTCCGCCGGCTTGCTACCGACGAGCAATCGCGCCGGCTGGTCGAACTGCTGGATGAATCCTTCCAAACCGGTGAGATCGTCTCCGGCGAGGCTGTCGCATTCGCGGACGCTGACCAGAGCGAGGAAACACAGACCTGGTGGAACGGAGCGATTGTCCCACTGCACGATCGGGCTGGCCGGGTCACGGAACTCGTCCTGCTGGCGACCGATATCACCGAGCAGGTGACGACACGCCGCAGGATCGAGGAACTTGTCCGCATCGCCGGAACTCGTGCCGCCGAACTGGAGGCGACCGTCAGCGCGATGACTGGGGCGGTCACCGTCTCCGACGCAACAGGGCGGCTCAGGCTGGCAAACAGCGCGTCCCTGGCGACGTTTGGCGTCGATTCACTGGCGGAATTGCTGCGCACCCCCGGCGTCGAAGATCGTATCCACCTGCGCCACACCGACGGTCGCCCGGTTGCACCGGAGGATCGACCACTTGTCCGCGCGCTGAGCGGCGAGACGTTGCAGGCGGACTTCACGCTCTTTCACCATGCCCTCGGTCGCGACGTCCATCGTCGTACCAGCGCGGCGCCGGTGCGTGATGGCGCTGGTGACATCATCGGCGCTGTCGCCGTCGAGACTGACATCACCAGCCTGATCGAGATAGACCGGCTCAAAGACGAGTTCTTCTCGATGGCCGCCCACGAATTGCGGACGCCGCTAACCGCGATCAAGGGATACGTCCAGATTCTCGCGAAGCAACTTGCGCGAACCGAGCCGGGCTCACCGATGATCGAGAAATCTCTGACGACGCTCCGCGAGCAGAGCGACCGGATGGAACGCCTGATCAACGAACTGCTCGATTTCGCCCGCGTCGAAACCGGTCAACTCGCCTTCCATTTCAGCGAGTTCAACCTGGTCGAACTGATCGAGGAAACCGTCACCGAGGCAGCCCGCGCCACGCAGCGCCACTGGATCACGCTCCAGACGCAGCACGCGCGGATCGACGGCCGCTGGGACCGCGATCGGTTGGCACAGGTCTTTTCGAACCTGCTCACAAACGCCATCAAGTACTCGCCGGATGGCGGCCCGATCAACGTCAGCATCGAATGGTCGGGCCAGCGGGAAGATGACGTGCTGGTCGCTATTCGCGATGAGGGTCTCGGCATCCCACCCCACGACATGCCGCGCCTGTTCACACGCTACTCCCGCGTTGGAGATAGCAGCCACTTCCATCGCAGCGGCCTCGGGATCGGACTCTACATCACGAAGGAGATCGTTGACTCCCACGGTGGCCGGATCAACGTCACGAGCGAACCGGGTAAGGGCAGCACCTTCGGCGTCAACCTGCCACTCCAGCCACGCCGGGCGATCCGGCCAACCAGCGACCGAGCGGAGATCACCGATCCGCTACCGGCGATCGGCACCCAGCCGATCGATTAACCCCACCACACGCATCCGTAACGGAATGTCTCGCGGCGTTCAGTGGTTCAATACCATCGACGCCTTGCGGTCGGGGGAGCGCGGGCGATTCGTTCACCGATTGGATATATGAACAGGGAGACTGATGTCAGCACAGTTAAGTGATGCCGCGCGCGCGTTTCTCTCGGAAGGTGCTCGATTCTGCACCCTCGCGACGATTAATGCAGACGGTTCACCCTCTCAGTCGGTCATGTGGTACGAACCACGCGCCGACGTCATCATGATGAACACCGAAGTCAGCCGACTGAAGGTAAAGAATCTCAAGCGGGATGCACGCGCGTCGATCTGCGTTGAAGATGGCTACAAGTATGTCGTCATCTCCGGAACAGTCACGCTTGATGACACGCCCGAAACGGCGCAGGCCGACATCTACGCTCTCGCCCGGCGCTACAACCCGGACTTCAAGGACGGCGACTACCCCGTCTTCGCCACCCAGCAGCGCGTCACCATCCTGCTCTCGATCGACAAAGTCGCCGAGCATCTGTAGTTGTTAGCTGTTAGCGATTAGCTGTTAGCCATTAGCTTGTCCAGGCGTATTGGGCGGGCTGACCCAGTCGAAGCGACCTAACGGCTATTGGCTAATGACTAACAGCTAATCGCTAACACCTAACAGCTAAAGGAGCTACCCATGCCGAGTGAGATTCGTGTGGTTGGGCTGGATGGGATACCGGAAGTCAAGCCGGGCGACGATCTGGCCGAGTTGATTGCCGGGGCGCTGGCAACGACGGGCATGACGCTGGAAGACGGTGACATCCTGGTTGTCACCCATAAGGTTGTCGCCAAAGCCGAAGGTCGGCTCGTCGACCTCTCAACGATCGAGCCATCGCCGTTCGCCCAGGACTACGCCGATCGTTACGAGAAGGACGCCCGGCAGGTCGAGGTCGTCCTGCGCGAGAGCAACCGGATCGCCAGAATGGGCCACGGCGTCATGATCTGCGAGACGCGCCACGGCTTCATCTGCGCCAACGCCGGTGTCGACGCATCCAACATCGACGGTGACCACGTCGTCTGTCTGCTACCGGTCGATCCGGACGCCTCGGCCAGCAGGATTCGCGCTGGACTTCGCGAGCGGCTCGGCGTTGCGCCGGCCGTCATCGTCAGCGATTCCTTCGGACGACCGTGGCGAAAGGGGCAGGTCAACGTCGCGATCGGTGTCGCCGGGATGAGCCCGTTCGCGGACTACCGCGGACAGACCGATCCCTATGGCTACGAGATGCGCGTCACGATTATGGCGGTCGCGGACGAACTTGCTGCCACAGCGGAACTCCTCGGCCGCAAGACCGACGCCCGCCCCGTCGCGCTGATTCGCGGCTACGAGTATGCGCCCGGCGAAGGCTCGGCTCGCGAGTTGGTCATGGACCCGGAACGCGACCTGTTCCGCTAGCGCTGCTAGACGACCTGAACTCGAATCTCATGGTAACCGGTCGCGCCATCGGGCAATGCGTCACGCTCGTCGGAGGTCTGGACCTCGCCAGTTCCATCGGTGGCGCGGACGGTAATCCGGAGATCGCCCGTCTGATCGGGGACGTGCTCGATGGCCCAGAGCCGCCAGGCAAGAGATGAGAGTGGCTCCGACAACGCAGCATCCTGCCAGGTGACGCCACCGTCGAATGAGACCTCGACCCGGTCGATACCGCGATCTCCGGCAAAGGCGACGCCGCCGACGTTGAACGGCTGGCCCACGGGAAGATCATTGCCGCCTCGGGGCGTCGACACCTTGCTCATCGTGACGACTGGCGCAGGGTCACTCCAGCCTCGCTCCTGCCAGTACCCTTTGATGTCCTCGTCAACCGCGATCACCTTCGTCAGCCACTTGACGTTCTTCATCCCGAAGATGCCCGGCACAATCAGTCGCGCCGGGGCGCCGTGCCCGTCGGTGAGCGGTTCGCCGTTCATCGACGTCACGATCATCGTGTCCTCGGCCAGCGCCTCGGCGAGCGGGATCGACTCGACGTAGCCATCGGCGGCATGTAGTTCGATATCGACGATTCCGTCCTGAAGTTCAGCCTCCCGCAGGAGTTCGGCCAGCGGGAAACCGCGCCACGTGGCTGTCGAGATGTACTTCCCGCCGATCGAGTTCGAGATGCACTCCAGCGTCGACACGAACTCGACCGACTCGCGCGCGACAACATCGCTGTACGAGAGTGTGGTCGGGTTCGCGACCAACCCGCCGACCTCTAGCGTCCATTCGGAGGTGTTGACCGAAGGGTCCTGAAAGTTCTTGGAAACGACGTAGAACTCGTCGGTTGGTGTGATTTCCTGCGGCATCCCGGCGAACGCGAATGCACCTTCGCCGGGTTCAGTCCGCGCGCGCGGTTCAGGAGAGACACCTTTCTCGCGCAGATCCTGAACCTCGCGACCAACATACCCGGCCGACCAGATGGCCGGTAACGCCAGCGCACCCAGCCCCGCGACACGAATCAACCGTCGTCGCTGTTCGTCAGCAGGTTGCTCGACTTCCACTCCAGCCGGCCATGGTACGAACGACGCCAGCAGCGCACCAAAAATGACAGCCGCGACCAGGAACGTCGCGTGCGTCCGCCACACGTCGCCCGGCGCATCGCGTGCCAGCAACCCAATCTCGCCGAGCGGAGCAGCGACGAGCGCCAGCAGCGCCCATATGGCCAGCACGACGATCCCACCGCCTACTATCCGGGACGGAACATCCCGCCGTGCGTAGCGGGCAAAGAGCAGGCCGATCGCACTACAGATGATGACCTGGAGGACCGTCAATCCGGCAAGGGTTAGCGGCTTCGCATTGGACTCAAGCGCGCCAAGCGCCTGTCCAAACATCGACGTGGGAATGATGCCGGTCATCCGGTCCGACAGCAGCTGAGCGAGAATGACCCCGCCCCAGGCGTCTCCCGCCCAGAGCATTGCGCCACTGGCAATCAGCCCGGCGACTGCCCCAACGAGCGCCCCGTGCCACTGCTTCCGGCCCGTTGTCTGCTGATCGGGGACGACGACGTACCGCTCATCGCGTTCGGCGCTGATGGACGACATTGCTGCGGACCACCTTCCAGGATGCTCTATGACGATGAAGCCAAGGTCACTGGCCGATACAGACTTCTACGTCGAACGCGCATGAGGTGGATCACAAGTAACGCAGCAAGGACGCAGGTCCGCGGGAGTTCAGAGGACGATCGTCGCCCCTGATCCCCAGCCCCTGCGTCCTGAACCTACGGCAGGCCGTCAGCAGGAAAGCCACGCTCCTGCCAACGTTGGTAACGCCAGATGCTGATCGCGCGGCGAATCTCGCGGATGGCGCGAGCATCCATGTTGGAGAGCATCATCAGCGACGAATCGGGCGTCGCGTCGACGCTTGCGATCGACTCGAACCCGTGCCGCCGAAGCAGGTTGTAGGCACGCGGCGAGAGATCCAATGATTCGATCGGCGGGCTCACGCGCCGTCGGATCATCTTGACGCCCTCTTCGATCAGGCACCAGATCAGGATCGGCGTGCACATGATGATGCCGGTCGCGGCGATCCAGCCGGCGCCAATCAGCACGAGCGCCTGTGTGTTGCCATGCAGCAGAAAGACCGGCCCGAGGATCAGCGCCCAGGAGATGGCCACAATCCAGGCCGAGCGTCTCAGCGGATTGACCGCAAAGATATCGTTGCAGTCGCCCCCGGGAGAGCGAAGCATCATTGTCGTTTGATTTCTGTCTCGACTCATTCCGTCCCATTCCCCGAACGCATGGGTGTATTGATCGCATTGAGCGTGTGCCGCCAACGCATGGCAGAAGAGAGGAGAGGCACACGGAGCGGTACTGTATCAGAATGCGTGCCGCCGATCAGAGTTTGCTGTTACATGTATACGCACTCACGCGGCGGCCCGGACGTACCACCCAGGCTGGTGGATGTCACGCCCCGACCGACTGTATACTTACCAGTCGCTGCACACCAGCGAGCCGAAGTGGCGGAATGGCAGACGCGGAGGTCTCAAAAACCTCTGTCCTCACGGGCGTGTGGGTTCGAATCCCACCTTCGGTACCACCAACTCAGGGATGACTTGTGGACGGGGAAACCGGCGACACCGCCGGGGTCTTGGTCACGATTTGGTCAGATGACCTAAACGCGAGCATGCAAACATGAACGATCGTCCGGCGAGTGACTACATCGCAGCACTTCGGGCGCAAAGCACAGTTCGCTTCGCACCTGACGTTCATATCGCACTGACAAACATGCCAGCCTACGGCCATTTGATTGACGTGGAGTTTTTCACGAACTGGCGTGATGAGGGTGTCGGTGCCAACGTGCCGCGCGACCTCATGATCGAAGTGAGAACACGGAGTACTGGTGAGTTCCGATCTATCATCGGCATGCTGGCTGATTTCGGTACCGCAGTGTCATCCGTACTGTCCGTGGCTGCGAACGCAGTGATCGATTCGCCTCAACCGTGGGTCGCGTATGATGCCACTCCCGGACGATCCGAGCGCCAGTTCATACAGATGGTTGTCAGCGAGGATCAAGGGCTACCCGCACCTGTGAGGCTTGTAGTCCCACAAGCGACGCTCAACTTCATCATGGCTGTCATGCAAAATCCGAACACTTCCGCGCTGCATCGCGCCTGCTTGCACTACGGCGAAGCTCTCCGGTATTGGCGCCACGGAATGGACACGTACTGTGTTGGTCAACTGTGGATCGCTGTTGAGGCGCTCACTAAGCTGATGCGGACCCGTGAAGCGAAGCGTGCCGGTCTTGCAAGTCACCGCTCGTTAGCCGATCTATGGAGCGTCAAGAGGGACCAGATAGATCAAGAGACGCGCCGCCGAATCATCTTTCAAGGCGATGCAGACACCTGTGATGCTGCTAGTGACGTAAGCAACGGATACGAACACGCATACGGCCATCCGGGGCAGATCCGGACCAGCGCACGGCGCATCCGTAATTTGACCGCGAGATGTGTTCGTTCCGCCATCATCGACCTGGCCGGGGTCGATGAGACTGACCGGCTTATCCTCGAATCTCAGACCTTCGTGGAGCCACTCGGGTTCATCGATTACTTCGTCTCGGTTCAGGGCCTGTTGATCGGCACATCTGACACCCTGGCCACAGAGGGTGAGCGATATCCGCGACTGCGCATCAAGCCGAGTCTCGTCCAAATCGCTAGAGCGAATCCGGGCGGCGAGAGGGACGTGATGACGATGGACTTGTCCCTGTCATGGGACGAAATCGTCGCAGACGGTATCGGTTTCGAGCCGGACTCCGTAGAGCATCAGGTCAAACCCGCCGATGACACCGACAACACTGACGGCTAGGCGCCACGCAGCAGCCGCTCTAGTCGTTGGCGGCCTTCCGCTGCATGTCCATCGTGGCGTGCGAATACCGATTCAGCGTCATGCTGATGTCCGAGTGTCCGAGGCGTTCGTGCACGATCTTGGGACGCTCTCCGTTCGCTAGTAATGAGCGTTGCGGATGTGTGCCGAAGATCATGGAACGAGACGCGCGGTCGGAGCAATCAGACAGAAGCCGATACACGAGGTATCCGTGCCCGAGAACGGTGGTATTCTAGCGACCTGATCGTCAGGATGAGTGACGGCGGGTCTCTGTTTCGGGCGCTCCCACGTCTCTCATAACTGCTTAGCTAGACTGCTGGGGAGAGCTGGGTGAAGACCTCCAATATGCCGCTGTCACGGTTCAAGGTACTCGATCTCACTAGGGTGAGGGCAGGGCCGACCTGCGTGCGCCAGCTGGCAGACTGGGGCGCAGATGTGATCAAGATCGAGGCTCCGCCCGACGGCACGGAAGGGCTGGGAGGCGACCGGGATGGCTTCGATTTCCAGAACCTGCACCGCAACAAGCGTTCAATTACCCTCAACCTGAAAACTGACGAAGGCAAAGCGATCTTCTACAAACTGGTTGAGCAGGCCGATGTCGTCGTCGAGAACTATCGCCCCGACGTGAAGTTCCGCCTGGGCGTGGACTACGACTCGCTCGCGAAGGTCAACCCACGCATCATCCTCGGCAGTATCTCCGGCTTCGGCCAGGACGGGCCGTATGCGTCCCGGCCCGGTTTCGACCAGATTGCCCAGGGCATGGGTGGGCTCATGTCCATCACCGGAGAACCGGGACGTGGGCCGATGCGAGTGGGTATCCCCATCGCCGACCTCTGCGCCGGCATGTTTTGCGCACAGGGCATCCTGCTGGCCCTGCTCGAGCGGGAAGCCTCCGGCAAAGGCCAGTGGGTCACGACATCGCTCCTTGAAGCCCAGATCCAGATGCTCGACTTCCAGGCCGCGCGCTACCTGAAGGATGGCGACGTGCCGGTCAGTGCAGGCAACGACCATCCGACGAGCATTCCGACCGGCGTATTCCCGACGTCGGACGGCCACATCAACATCGCCGTCGCCGGTCAAGCGATCTACCAGCGTTTCTGCGAGGCGATCGGTGCTCCGGACCTGATCACGGACGAGCGCTTCAAGTCGGCCAAACTGCGTTCACAAAACCGGGCCGAGATGAACGCGGTAATCGCTGAGATCACCTCACAGAAGCCAAGCCAGCACTGGATCGACGTCCTGAATGAGGCAGGTTGCCCGTGCGGGCCGATCTATTCGATGGACCAGGTGTTCGCAGACGCTCAGGTGCGGCACCTTGAGATGGCTGTCCCGGTTGAACACCCGCGGATTGGCACGTTTGAGGTTGTCAATCAGGCGATCAAGATGAGCCGTACCCCATCCTCGATCCGCGCGGCAACACCTGAGCAGGGCGAGCACACGGACGACGTCCTCGCTGAACTGGGGTATGACGAAGCGACCATCCGGAGATTCCACGATAGCGGCGTCGTTTGAGGGCGCGGGAGTGAGATGATGAAACAACTCAAGTTACAGACCGAGCGCATGCTGGCGCATGTCGAGGACGGCATTGGCTGGATCACGTTCAACCAGCCTGAGAAGCGCAACGCCGTTTCGTATGACATGTGGCTGGCGATACCGGAGATCATCTCCTCGTTTACCGCTGACGATGACGTCCGTGTCGTCGTCATGAAAGGCGCCGGCGACAAAGCGTTCGTGTCCGGAGCCGACATCTCGGAGTTCGAGGACAAGCGCGGCTCGGGCGACGCGGTGAAGACGTACGGAGAGGCGAGCGGAGCCGCGAACGTGGCGCTCCGGACGCTGGAAAAGCCGCTAATCGCGATGATCCGCGGCTACTGCATCGGCGGTGGGCTAGGCATCGCGCTCACCGCAGACCTGCGCATTTCCGCAGAGGACGGCCAGTTCGCCATTCCGGCAGCAAAGCTCGGCCTTGGCTACGGGTATGGCGGCATCAAGGAACTGATGAACATCGTCGGTCCGTCGTTCGCTAAAGAGATCTTCTTTACTGCTAGACGTTTCGATGCGCAGGAAGCGAGAGAGATGGGGCTGGTAAACCGTGTGGTGCCAGTTGCCGACCTGGAGAGCACAACCAGGGAACTCGCGAGCATGATCGCCGGCAACGCGCCGCTCACCGTGAAAGCAGCAAAGGCAGCCATCAACGAAGCCACCAAGGACCCGGAGAAGCGCGATATCGCGAAGGTGGACGCGATGGTCGAGCAGTGCTTCGCCAGTGAGGACTACATTGAGGGCCGGCGCGCGTTCATGGAAAAGCGCAAACCACAGTTTGCAGGACGGTAAGGACGAACGGCTAAACCGGCGATGAACCGCCGTTGAACATCGTGAGCGAGAACTTTCCGGTCGTCCGCCACGACTCGGCGGACGACGTGGTGATTGGTCCACCGAGCGGCAGGCGTGCGCAGCATCAACAGTGCCGCAGTCCACACCTGCCACGCGCTGGTCGAGGAGCAGGACTTCGCCTGGAGCACCCCGCGCCTGATGGAGACGATTGCTGTCTGGATCCCGTGCTGTTTCAGCAGCGCGAACGCCGATTCTGTACCTGGTGCTAGCTGACAGCACTCAAGATAGGACAGGAGTTGGTCGCGAGAGGAAGATGCGTAGTAGCCAGCGAGTTCGGATCGCGCGGCAGCGATCTCGTCGGTATGGCTACGTTGCTCGAACTCGTTCATCCGATCGAGATGCCCCATCTGCCGCGCAATCGCCTGGCAGACCGTATCGCCACGCAGCAACGTGCCGTCCAGATCGAAGGCAACCAATGCAATCGGCGACCTCACCAACGTACACCCTCTCCTCCATCGCCACGGCACCATTCCGCGGATAGTAGGTTATTAACGGGATCCGCCGGGAGAACGTCTGCACCACGATGAACTGTCGCAAATACCTCCGAATGCGAGACACAGCGGCTTAGTCCTCGTGCCGAATCCGCTTGACAGGCAAAAGCGATGCAACGGATGCAACGTCATCTCATCATTGATGTCGCATTGCACCGACGGATCGATGCACCGTGAAATGACGCGTGATCGATCGCACTTATCCGGATCTCAGAAGCCACGCCATTCGATCTGCCGCCTCTCGCTGCAAGCCGATTGGGACGATTGAGTACCGAATCCGCGTCGTGCTGATGTCGGCGATTCCAAGCCGTCACTGCTCCGTTCTGCTGCTTTCGCCGCTCGCATGGACCAGCGTGCAGTCAATCGATGACTTCATACGCACCTCACTCACGGAGCACTCTGGCGGATAGCGAGGTCAGCGGCGAGGATCACTTCGCGCGTCTGGTCGATACCATCGAGGTGGTTGAGGAGCATCTCGATCGCGGCGGCGCCGAGTTCGCGCTTTGGTCGATAGACGGTCGTCAACTGTGGCTGGACGAGGCTGGCGAGGAGGATGTCGTCGAAACCGATGACGGCAACGTCGTCGGGAATGCGCCGGTTACGATCCGCGCAGGCACGCAGGGCACCGATCGCGACGAGGTCGTTGAAGCAGAGCATTCCGTTGATGGCGGGGAAGGCTTCGAGCGCCTCGATGGCAGCCTCGAAGCCGGAACTGGCGTTTGAGTCGCAATAGACGTAGCGGGATTCGTCCGGCGACAACCCGAGGTCCGTCGCGGCCTGGAGGTAGCCTCGCAAGCGATGCGCGTGGCTCGGGCCGCCTGGCTGGCCGGAAAGAAAGACGAGGTTCCTTCGGCCACGCTCGACGAGATGGCGGATCGCCATCCCTGCTCCCGTCACGTCATCGACGCGTACGGTCCCGATCGCTTCGTCAATCGGATCGTAGCCGACCAGGACGACGCCTGTGCTGCGGTTGAGCAGTGCGCGAAGCCGGTCGAGTGGGAGACGTGGGTTGCAGAGAACGATCCCGTCGACCCACTTGCCCTCAAGTGCTGCAACGGCGTCTTCCTCGCGCTCAGGGTGCTGATCGGTGTTGCAGAGGAAGACGTGGTAGCCACGGTCACGGGCTGCATCCTCGGCACCGCGGACGACCTCGGCGAAGTACGGATTGCCGATGTCTGGAACGATCAGACCCAGCGTCGCGGTGCGGTTGGTCGCCAGTCCACGCGCGATTGAGTTGGGGCGATAGCCAAGCCGTTCAACCGCCTGAAGGACCAGTTCGCGTGTCTCGGGCCGCATTGGGCCCTTGTTATTCAGGACTCGTGAGACGGTCTGCGACGAGACCTGTGCCTCGCGAGCGACATCGGCGAGCGTAACTCTGGGCCTCACATGACCTCCAACCGATTCACACCCGTGCGCCGCCATCGGAACCATCTGAAGCACAGACGGTTCGCGCAAACGCATCAACTCGAGCACGACAGGAGGTCCCACCACTGACCCATCGACGGTGCGTGATGGATGCCGGCTCCACGTCGAAGGACATCCTTCGGGGAGTGCCGCCTGCCTTAGTCGCTTCTACCAACGATCTGTACTGAAAGTTGTGCTATCCGCCCGTTGCGTTGTCAAGGGGTATTGACAGGCTCCGAGGGGTGACTTACAGTCTAGGAATCGCGAGAGTTAGCGCTAACATTTTATCAATCTCGCCACCCTCGTAAACACAACGGCGTGTCATCAACCAAATTCACTTTGCAAAGCCGGACGACGTTGCCGGTCAATGTATGCCTGCGTGCGCTCGCGCTGGCCGGGATGTGGCTTGTCCTGTTGGCCACCTACCCGACCTCAATTGAGGCTACCCAGCGACCATCGGAGGGGATTGCGTGGAGGAAGAAGTTCAGTTACGCGAACGTCTGTCCAAGGATCCGTCGCAGACGCTCGTGACCTACATGAGTGGCCCGAAAATTCGACGGCAGTTCGAGGTACTGTTCGAGCCGCAGATGCAGATCCACCTCGCACACTGCGTTATGTTGATGAATCAGCAGATCATCCCCCACGAGGACGGTGTCGCGATCCTGCGTGAACTCCTGACGCTGAACGAGCAGGGCGCCAGCGCCATCGAGATCGACTACCGGCTCGAAGACCTGTACTCCCACATCGAGCGCTATCTGGTCCGCATCCTCGGCGCGGATGTCGCCGGGCGACTCCACACGGCCCGCAGCCGCAACGATCTCGGCGTCACCGTCTGGCGAATGGTGCTACGTTCGGACCTGCTGGCCGTCCGTCGGTCGCTGCTGCACCTACGATCCGTCGTCCTGGAACTGGCCGAGCGGTACGCCGAGACGGTCATGCCGGGCTACACGCACTCACAGCACGCGCAGCCGATCACGCTTGGTTACTACTTCGCGGCCTTTGCGGATGTGCTGGCGCGTGACCAACGACGGATTGATGCCGCCTACATCACTAACAACTGCAATCCGCTCGGTGCTGCTGCGCTGACGACGACAGGATTCCCGATCGATCGACAAGCGACGACTCACTCGCTTGGCTTTGGTGGCCTGGTTGAGAACGGGTTCGACGCCGTCGCATCCCGAGACGACAGCGAAGAAGCATCGTGCGCGCTCGCGATCCTCGGGTTGCACCTGTCTCGCGTCGCGGAAGACCTGTTCGTTTGGCACACGTCGGAATTCGCGCTGATCGAATTCGGCGACGACTTCGCCAACGTCAGCAGCATCATGCCGCAGAAGAAGAACCCGGGCCTGCTCGAATTCGTGAAGAAGGAGGGGGGCCACCTGATTGGTGATTCAACCCGCGTGCTGGCTGCCGTCAAGGGGTCATGGTTCACCGACGCGTCCGACGCAACTGACGGCGGCAACGACCCGCTGATTGATGCCTGCAAGGCCGCGATCGCCTGTTGCGAGGTACTGGCCGGAGGGCTGGCGTCGATGGACGTTCGTGCCGAGCGGATGCTGGCGCTGGCCCGCGCGGGATACGGCACGATGACCGAGGTCGCCGACACCATCGTCCGCGATTCGGGCGTGTCGTTCCGCGTCGCGCACAACATCGTCGGAAAGACGGTCGCGAAAGCCGTCGCCGATGGCCTGCCGGCCGACCAGATCACCCACGCCATGCTGGACCAGACCTCTCAGGAACTCTTCAACCGGCCACTCGGTGTCTCGGATGCAGCGATCCGCCAGGCACTTGATCCGGTCGAGAACATCCGCCGCCGCAACGTCCAGGGCGGAACTGCACCGGAAGAACTCAGCCGGATGATCCGCGATCGCAACGAGAGCCTCGCCGCCGATCGAGCGCGGCTGGAGGATGACGTCACGACGATTCAGGAGAGCAAGGAGGCGCTACTTCGCGAGGCGCGGACTGTCGTGGGTCAGTCCGTAGGGACGTAACGGCTTCGGCCAGAAGGGGAGTGAGACACGATGAGTGACGGGCAGACGACAGTCGTTGACGAAGGCACGCTGACAGCCGAACAGGTCGAAGCGATGCCAATGTACGAGTGGGATGTCGCGGAGGTCGGCCACCAGGCGCCACCGTTCACCTACAAGATCACTGAGGAGAGCATCGCGGACTACTGCAAGGCCGTCCGCAGCGACAACCCGCTCTATCTGGACGCCGACGCAGCCGCCAAGGGGCCATTCGGCGAGATCATTGCCCCGCCAACGTACGTGTTCAAGTGCGCGCCGATGCGCCGCAACGAGGTCATGCACGCACAGGGCTATGCATCTCCCGAAGAAAAGCGCGATCGCGCCACGCCGTATGCGAAGTGCGAGTTACGCTTCGGCGCGCCGATCCGGGTTGGTGATGAGATCACGTCGGTCGTGACGCTGCACGACAAGTACGAGCGACGCGGCAACCAGTTCATCACCTGGCGCATCAACGCCGAGAACCAGAACGGTGAGGAAGTCGTTGAGTACGACTACACCATCATCTGGCGCCGTGCACCAAAGGACCCTTCTGCGCCGAAGGCAGAACGCCCAGCTCCAGCGCCGGAACCGGAAGTCGAAGCCAGTAAGGCCTTGCCAACCGTCACCAAACTGGAGACTCAGGAAGCAATTGACCAGTACTCCGAGCTGACGCGCGTCCGACCTCGCATCTCACCAAGCCTGCACAGCGACCCGGAGTTCGCGCAACGGACGATCTTCGGTGGGACAGTCAACATGGGCGTCGCTACCGCCGCCTACTGCTCCGAGGTGGTGGAACTCGCCTTCGGCCCCGGCGCGCTGCTGAAGCCCGGTGCTCGACTCGAATACAAGGGCATCCGCCCGGTCCACGCGGGAACCAAACTGACGCTGTCCGGCCGGATCGTTGCCGAGCACGACGGCATGGCCGACTGCGAGATCACGGCCAAAGACGCCGACGGCAATCTCTGCGGGATCGGAACAGCCACGGTCCATCTGGACGGCGCAACCAGCTAGTTCACGACGTAACCGGGTCCCGGAGCGAAGCGCAGGAAAGCAAGGAACACATGGTTCTACTGATCAGCGAAGACGAGGTTCGCGAACTCGTCACGATGGCCGAGGCGACCGACGTGGTCGAAGACGCCTTCCGGCTCCTTGGTGAAGGTCGCGCCTTCAACAACCCACGGACGCGGATCAAGCTCAGTGGCGAGATCCTGCATGTCCTGCCGGCTGCCATCCCTGAGATGGACGCCCTCGGTCTCAAGAGCTACACCGCGTTTCGCTCCGGCATCCGCTTCATGGTCCTGCTCTACAGCGCGAAGACCGGCGAACTGAAGGCCCTCATCAAGGCGCAGCGGCTCGGCGAACTGCGCACCGGTGGCGTCGCCTCGGTCGCCATCAAGCGGATGGCGCGTGAGGACAGCCGTCAGGGTGCACTCTTCGGTGCCGGCGTGATGGGCCGGGCGATGCTCGAAGGAATGGTCAACGCCCGGCCATTCGAGCGCGTCAAGGTCTTTGACCTGAACCGAGACGCCCTGGCGACGTTCTGCACCGAGATGAGCGAGCGGCTGTCGCTCGAGGTCGTCCCGGCCGAGTCGTCCGACGATGCCATCGCCGAGGCGGATGTCGTCGTGACGATGACGACGGCCAAAGACCCCGTCTTCGATGGGAAGAAGCTGCGCCCCGGAACGACCGTCGTCGCAGCCGGCTCGAACCTGCTGCAGAAGCGCGAAGTAGACAGCACAGTTATTCGCCGGTCGAGCCGGATCGTCGTCGAAGCGATCGATCAGAGCCAGCTGGAAGCGGGCGATCTGTTCGTGCCGATCGACGCTGGCCATCTCCACTGGAACCAGGTCCATGAACTCAGCACATTGATCCTCGGGCAAGTCCCCGGACGTGAGAGTGAGGAGGAAATCAACCTGTTCAAGTCGGTCGGTCTTGGGTTGCAGGACATGGCCGTTGCCGCACGCGTGTACGAGGCAGCCACCAGAAACGGCGCCGGAACGGAGGTGGACTTCTGAGGAGTTAGCGCAACGCACCAGGCTCCCGACACTCGCGCCGGTTGCCGAACGACGTAGCAGGGGTAGTGCGTCGATCGGTTACCGGTCAACGGATCGCCAGTGGCCACAAGGGCACGGCTGTCGGTTCCTGTCACGACGGAGGAGAGAAGGACATGGCACGGTTGCATTCGGATTCCATGAACCTCGAACTGCTCAAAGCGAGAATGTCCCGGCGTGTAGTCATCCAGCGATCGATCGGCGTTGGCCTCGCCGCACCACTCGCGATGGGACTCCTCGCTGCCTGCGGTGGCGACGACGACGACGATGACGACAGTGGTAGTAACGCGCCAGCGCCAACGGCAACGACGGCCTCAACCGGCGGCGCCCAGAGCACTCCGGCCGAGTCGGAGTCCGAGGACGAGGAAGAAGAAGAGGGCGCGAGCACAGAGCCGGCATCGAGCGAGGGATCCAGCGACGGAGAGCCGCGCATGGGTGGCTCCATGACTGTCGTGACGCCAAACGACTTCGTCACGATGTGGCCGATGTTCACAACCGGGCCAACGCTCGAGCGAGCATATGACTCCCTCACGTTCTGGCGCTGGAACGGACAGGCGTGGGAGACAGTGCCTGGCCTCGCCGAGTCGTGGGAACTGGAAGAAAACACCGCCACCTTCACGATCCGTCAGGGTGTCACCTTCCACGACGGTACCGAACTCAACGCGGAAGCAGTTCGCTGGAATGCCGAGATGTGGATGACACATCCGCAGTCACTGGCAGCGACCGCACTCGAAGGTATCGACCCGGAGAACCCGGCAGAAGTGATCGAAGATTACGTCGTTCAACTCAACCTCATCGAACCAAAGGGTTCGCTGCTCATCATGCTGTCCGACTTCGAGCGAACAACCAGCATCGCATCTCCGGCCGCCTTCGAGGAACTCGGCGAGGATGGAGTCGCCCTTCGAGCCGTCGGTACCGGTCCGTACGTCTTCGAGGAGTGGCAGACCGGCGCCCAGTTGACGGTTAAGAAGAATGAGAACTACTGGGACACCGACGAGGCAGGCAACAAGCTGCCATACATCGACGAGATCACCTACCGGTGGGTTACGGACGACTCGGTTCGCCTGATCGAGATGCAAACCGGCAACGCCGACGTCTCATCATTCATTCGCGGACGCGACGTACCGAGCGTCGAGAACGACCAGAATCTCGTCTACGTCGAGGATCCGGCCAGCGGCGGCACACTCTACCGCTTCTTCTTCAACGGGCGGCAAGGCCCATTCGTCGATGATCCAGATCTGCGCAAGGCTGTCCAGCATGCGATCAACCGTGAGGCGATGGCACAGGCCGTCGGTGGCGGTGTCGGTTTCGCATCATCGATGGAGTTGTTGCCTGGCGCGCTCGGCTACGACCCGTCGATCACCGGCTACACCTACGACATTGAAAAGGCCAAGGAGTTCCGCGCCAGCTCGAAGGCGGAACCGGGGCTGAAAATCCGACTGACCGTCATCGCCCGCGAGGCCGACCAGCAGATGGCGCAGATGATCCAGGCGATGTTGAGCGAGATCGACATCGATGTCACCGTCGAAGCGCTCGAACGTGTCGCCTGGGGCGATCAGGTCCGCCGCAACAATGACTTCGAGATGGCCACCCAGCGCACCAACTCACCAGCCGACCCAGACCAGCTCTGGACACTGACGTGGGCGCCGGACGGACCTGCCGCCTATGCCCGCCCAGATGAGCCGGAAATCTGGGAGATGATCGCCAAGGGACGCGCAACATGGGACCAGGAAGAACGAGCCCAGATCTACAGCGACCTGCAGAAGCTGATGGTCGAGGCAGCCTGGTGGGGCAACATGTGGATCCAGCCCAACAACTTCCTGTTCAACAAGCGAGTCAAGGGAGTTCCGGTTCTCTACGCAGAGAACCTGCGTGAGGAGGTGCTCTGGCTGGAGGAGGACTAAGGGCGATCGCAGGCTCGGGCAAGTGAGTGAGAGAGACGTGTAATGCCAGGACCGCTTGAAGGAATTCGGGTACTCGACATGACGCTGGCGCTAGCTGGCCCGTACTGCGGCCAACTGCTGGCCGACCTGGGCGCCGATGTCATCAAGATCGAGAACCCCGATCCGAAGGAACGCACCGCCGGGGGGTTGGCCGCATACAAAGGAGAGAACGCTCACTTCCTGGTCGTCAATCGCAACAAGCGCGGGCTTGCCGTCAACCTGAAGGACGAGCGCGGTCGCGAACTGTTCTACCGGCTCATCAAGACCGCTGATGTCTTCGTCCAGAACTACCGGCCAGGCGTCATGAAGCGGCTCGGTATCGACTACGAGACACTCCGCGAAATGAACCCGAGGCTGGTCTACTGCTCGATTTCCGGGTTTGGAGAAGGCAGCCCATATGCCGACCTCGCCGGACTCGACCTGATCGCGCAGGGGCTCAGCGGGCTGATGAGTGTCACTGGTGATCCCGAAGGCGGTGATCCGGTCAAAGCCGGGACACCCGTCTGCGATCTCGGCACCGGCATGTTCGGTGCGCTCGGGATCGTCTCGGCCCTCTACCGGCGCGAGTTCAGCGGACGCGGCCAGCATATCGAGGCAACGCTCCTCGACACACCGCTGTCGTGGATGACCTGGCGCGCTGCCGAGTACTGGGGAACCGGCGAGGAGCCGGAGCCACAGGGCAGTGGCCGCGCCGCCTACCGAGCCTTCAAGTGCTCTGACAGTCGCTGGGTCAACATCGGTCCATCGAACCGGCTCTGGCCGGCAGCCTGCCGGACGCTCGGCCTCGAACACCTGATTGAGGACCCACGCTTCGTGACGCCGAATGCGCGGGTCGATAACCACCGCGAGTTGTCGAAACTCATCCAGGAGAGATTCCTGACCAAGCCGTCGACCGAATGGATCCCGCTCTTCCAGCAGGCGGGCATTCCGGTCGGCCCAATCAAGAAAGTCTCCGAGGCGCTCTCGGACGAGCACGCGATCAAGCGCGAGATGGTCGTCGAGGTCGATCACCCGGTCATTGGCCGGATGAAGACGCTCGGAGTCGGCGTCAAGCTATCTGAAACGCCGGGGGCCGTCACTCGCGCTGCCCCGCTGCTCGGCCAGCACAGTCAGGAGTTGATGGAGGAACTCGGGTACACGCCTGACGAAATCGAGGCGTTCGATGCTGACAAGGTGATCCACCGACCGCTGGCGGCGTCTGTCGCCTGAGGACATGGATCGATTCCCGAACGATGTCACTGGCGAGTGCCGCGACCGGGATCGGTTCCCGGGTAGCGGCCTCGCCGCCATCGCGACTGGGGTTCGAGGGAGGCCATGCGCGAATACATCCTGAGGAGACTCGTCAGTATGATCCCGGTGTTGCTGATCGTCAGCATCATCTCGTTCTCGTTGCTCTACCTGTTACCGGGCGACCCTGCCGTCGCGATGATCGGCGAGGATGTCGGGGACGAGGCAGCGTACGAGGCGATCCGGGAGGACCTCGGTCTGAACGACCCGGTCTATGTCCAGTACGGGCGCTGGCTTGGCCGAACGCTGCAAGGTGACCTCGGAAACTCCATCAGAACAAAAGAGGAAGTCACCGATGTCCTGCTGCGCCGGGCGCCGATCAGCCTCTACTACGGGTTTGCTGGTCTGTTGATCGGTACCGCCCTGGGAATGACCGGGGCAATCGTGTCGGCACTGAAGCCCGGGAGCAAACTGGATATCTTCGGCACATTGACGGCCATGGCCGGTATCGCGTTGCCAAGTTTCTGGCTCGCATTGCTCCTCATGTACGTCTTCTCGCTGACGCTCGGCTGGCTCCCGCCCAGCGGCTACGTATCGCCGTTCGACGATCTGGCCCAGAGCGGAAAGCTCCTGATCATGCCAGCCATGGTGCTCGGCACCGGCTCGGCTGCCGTCATCATGCGGCAGGGACGCTCGGCGCTAATCGAAGTCATGCGGCAGGACTACATCACGAGCGCCCGAGCGCGTGGGCTCCATGAGCGTACGGTCATCATCCGCCACGCGATCAAGAACGCACTGATTCCGGTCGTGACAATTCTCGGTCTCCAGGTCGGCAACCTCGTTTCGGGAGCCGTCATTACCGAGACTGTCTTCGCGATCCCAGGGGTTGGACGAACAGCCGTCGAATCCGTCTTTTTCCGCGACTTCCCTGTCCTGCAGGGCGCTGTCCTGATGCTGACGCTCGCCGTTCTGATCGCGAACCTGCTGACAGATCTTGCCTACGGCTACATCGACCCACGCATCCGTTACCGGTAGGCGAGGGGACGGCTCCAGGAATTGGCCGGGAGCCCGGAAACGCAGTCTGAACTGACGCACGATAACAAGGCCTGACAGGGGGATAGCGGTGGCAACGGCTGTCTTGAAAGAAACCGCAACTCGGGAGCGGACACGCCACAGGTTCGCATTCCTGCGACGCATTCTTGAGATCCGGCTCGTCGCTCCGTCGCTTGTTGTGTTGCTTATCGTCATCATCAGCGCGATTGGTGCAGGCATCCTGTCACCTCACGACCCGGCCAAGCAGGACTACACCGCCTTCACGCAGGGGCCATCGATGTCCCACCCGCTCGGTACCGACGATCTGGGTCGCGATGTCCTCGCGCGCGTCATCTATGGCGCGCGTATTTCATTGCAGGTCGGCATCATCGCGGTCGGTATCGCGGTTGCCCTCGGCGTGACGCTCGGGCTGTTGTCCGGCTATGTCGGCGGCATCATCGACGACCTCATCATGCGCTTCGTCGACGCAGTCCAGGCATTTCCAACGCTCGTCCTCGCGCTTGCAATCACGGCAGCTCTCGGGCCGAACGTCCTCAACGCAATGATCGCGATCGGGTTCGTCTCGATCCCGACAATGGCGCGGCTGACACGCGGCCAGTCGTTGACCGTCCGCGAGAACGAGTACGTCACCGCCGCGCGCGTCATCGGCGTCAGCCCGGTCCGGATCATGGCAAAACACATTCTGCCGAACGTCACCGCCCCAATCATCGTCCAGGCAACGCTGCTGGTCGCCTCGGCAATCGTCACGGAAGCGTCGCTGTCCTTCCTCGGCGTCGGCGTCCAGCCACCAACGCCGACGTGGGGCGGCATGCTGCGTACCGGCTCGCAGTATCTCGAAACGGCACCTTGGATCGCCTTCTCGGCCGGCACGGCGATCTTCCTGACTGTCCTCGCCTTCAACTTCGTCGGCGACGGACTCCGAGAAGCGCTCGACCCGCGCCTGCGGTCCCGCCGGTAAGAAACGAACCCGACGAACGCAACCGACGCAACCGGCAATCGCGTCGGTCAATCACGGGGAGATGAACGAGACGATGAAGATCACGAACATCACGACCGAAGAATATTCCTGGCCACGGACACGCCCGATCACGAACGGCAAGCACACCTACACCCACGCTGGACTCGACCTCGTCAAGATCGAAACCGACGAGGGCATCACCGGCATCGGCGTCGGCGCGACCGGCCCAATCGTCCGGACGACGATCGAGCATCTGGCACAGCACCTGATCGGTGAGGATCCGATCAACACCGAGCGGCTCTGGCACAAGATGTGGGTTCCCAAACTCATCGGCCGTCGCGGTCTGACAACGCGAGCAATCAGCGCGATCGACATCGGCCTCTGGGACATCCGTGCCAAGGCAGCCGGTCTTCCACTCTATCGGCTGCTCGGTGGCTATCGCGACAGCGTCCCGACGTATGTCGCCGGTGGCTACTATGAGGAAGGCAAGGGGCTCCGCGAACTCGCGCGCGAGATGGAGGAGAACCTTGAGATGGGAGCCAAGGCGATCAAGATCAAGGTCGGCGGCGTCCCAATGAGTGAGGATGCCGAGCGCGTCCGCGTCGTCCGCGAGACGATCGGCCCGGACGTCAAGCTGCTGATCGACGCCAATTGCGCCTATCGTAGTTACGAAGCGATCCAGTTCGCGCGGATGGTCGAGCGGTACAACCCGTTCTGGTTCGAGGAACCCGTCATGCCGGACGACTACATCGGCCATCGACGATTGGCAGACGCCACCAGCATCCCGATCGCGACCGGAGAAAACGAGTACACCCGTTACGGCTTCCGTGACCTGATTGCCAACCAGAGTGCGTCGATCTTCAACGCCGACGCGAAGATTCTTGGCGGCGTGACCGAGTTCATGAAGGTCGCGGCACTCGCCCAGGCCCACGACCTCGACATCGCTCCGCACGGCTCGCAGGACATCCACGTCCACCTTGTCGCAGCGATCTCGAACGGGTTGATCCTTGAGTTCTACCGTGACTCGGTCGACCCGATGTGGGGCAAGATGTACCACGAGACGCTGATGCTCAATCCGGACGGAACCGTCAGTCCGCCTAGCGTCCCCGGCATCGGCATCGACCCGAACTACGAGGCGCTGGCGCCATACCGGGTTGCCTGATTTGCCAATCTGCCTGAACATCGCCGCGAGCGTCCTGCTCGCGGCGACCTGTTGCTGCGTGAGGACGCCAGCACAACACACGCCTGTTGGGAGGAGAACCACATGCCGCAACTAACGCCGGAACAACTGCTCGCACTCAAACGGATCGATAGTCCATCGATCGCCAACGCGATTGAGACGTTTGAGGTACGACCCCGCGTCCAGGGCTACGTCGGCTACGACATCCGCTGCATCTTCCCGCAACTGCCGCCGATGGTTGGCTATGCGGTGACCTGCACGGTCGACAGTACGACTGAGGGCAGGGTCGGGATCGGATTCCAGGAACTTTACAAACTGCTGGAGGTCGCACCAAAGCCGGCCGTCGTTGTCATGCAGGATGTCGGGCAGGACCGGCTGCACAGTTGCCACGCGGGCGAGGTGATGAGCACGACGATGAAGCGGCTCGGCGCAGTCGGCATTCTGACTGATGGCGGATTGCGTGATGTCCGCGAGGTCGGCGCGCTCGGCGGTTTCCACTACTTCTGCGCGGGCCTTGTCGTCTCGCACGGCAACCCGATCTGCGTCAGCGTCAACACGGAAGTGACGATCTCCGGGATGACTGTCCGACCCGGCGACCTGCTCCACGGCGACGAGAACGGCGTCGTCCTGATCCCCGACGAGGTCGCCGAGAAGGTCGCCGGCGCCGCCCACGCAATCTGGGAGCGCGAGGACCGCACCATCCGTCAGGTGCTGGACCCAGGTTACACGGTACAAGGCAAGGAAGAACTGAAGCACTAGGTTCGCGTTCGAGGGGTCTCTCCTCGCGAGCGACATGGCGCAACGACGAGAGATCTTTCTGCGCGGAACCATATGTCAACCAGAGCACCGCCCTCTGCCCGACACACTCACAATGGTGCTCTCATCACAATCACCAGACATGACGAGAGCGGACGGCGATTGCCGCCCGCTCCCACTCGATTGTCTACTCGTAACGCAGCGCTTGAGCAATTGGCACTCTGCCTGCCCGTCGGGCGGGGATGTAGGCCATCAGCAGCGCCGCAGTGATTGCGACGAGCATGAAGCCAACGACGTCCGGCCACGGAACGACGAACGACGCACCTCCCATGTCGAAGAAGAAGTTGCTGGCAAACAGGTTCCAGGCCAGCAGCAGCCCGAGGATCGTCCCGGTCAGCACACCAAGCAGCGTGATCATCAACGTCTCGATCATGAAACTGGCGGCAACCATCCCGCGCGTATAGCCGATTGCCCGCAGCATCCCGATCTGCTGGCGGCGCTCGACGACCGAGCGGAACGCGATCACGCCAACGGCGGCGATACCGACGACCAGGCCGAGGCCCATGAAGCCCTCAAAGAGGCGCATCATGCTCCGCTGACCCGCCATCTGCTCATCGACGATCTGGTGGATCGAGTCCGCCTGAACGCCATAGCCGACCAGACCAGACTCGATGTTGGAGGCAAACGTCGCGGCATCGACACCAGGTTCCAGTTGCACGTAGTACGTGATCCACTCAGGCTTGGTGTAGATGTCGTGGAACGTCGCTTCCTGGATGAAGACGCCTGAGAGCATGAAGATCCGCGCCTCCATGATCCCGATGATCGTGACTGTCCGTGTCCGCCCGGTGGCGGGGTCGGCAATCTCGATAGGTGTTGGGGCCATCGTCTCGTCACCAGTGACCACGTTCGACAGGCCGAACTGATCTTCCTCACCACCGAATCCGACCATCGGCAGGACGGCGGCATCAACGATCGCGAGACTCGGGTCGGAACGCAGTGCTTCGAGGATTTCGGCGTCCGACTCGAAACCCTCAGCGCGAATCTGGAACTCGATGTCACTCAGCGTCAGGAATGCATCATCAACACCGTTGACGGTGTACGTCTGCCAGGCATCCTCACCGGCTTCACGGATCTGTGTCCGGTTGATCGGGACGGTGACGACCCTCGATGTCTCACGGACGACTGTGTCGTTGACATTGTTGTCGACCAGTGCCTCGCGGAAGTCGGTGATAGGGTTGGTCGGCGGTTGGATCGCCTGAACCGTCCAGCCACCGCCAGCGCCTTCACCAGAGAACACTTCCTCGACGTTCGTCATGATGGCAGCCATCATCACGAGAGAGAAGACGACGAGGCTGAACATCGCGATCGTCATCCCGGTCCGGACCCGGTTGGCTAACGGATACGAGATCGCCGTCTTGACGGCTGGTAGCCAGCGACTGAACGCACGGCCAAGGAGTGAGACGCCGTTGGTAATGAGGTCTGCATTCCAGATGATGATCAACGTCGAGGTTGCCACCATCATCAGACCGGACAGCAGGAACATCTCGATACCACCACTCGTCTCAGGCAGGACCTTGTCGGTCCACGACTGAGGCAGCAGCCAGTAGAAGAGGACGACACTGGCAGCCAGTGAGTACAGGTAGCGAGGTGGTGCGCCGAAATGGCGGACGATCATCGCGAGACTCAGCGGGATAAGCGATATCCCGGTGGATAGTCCCATCATGCTACTGTTCGCTGCGCCCGCCCAGAACGCCAGCACGCCAACGATCAACCCTGCAATGCCGAAGAGCAGCCAACGTCGTCCCTCGCGCTTGCGTGGCGCTTCAGTCACGTCACGAATCGCGGCCGTGATGTTGATCTTGCTGACCTTCCACGACGAGACGAGTACCGTCACGAAGGTGACGACGACGCCGAGCGTGTACGCAATCAGCAACGACTGCCAGGTCGCGACTGGCTGGATGTCGAGCGTGTCACCGAACAGCCCGGCCAGAATCTCCACCATCCCGAACGCGACCACGACACCAAGCACCGCGCCGACAAGCGCGGCAACAAGGTCGTATGCCAGACCCTCGGCCAGGAACATCTCCGTCACCTGGCGTCGTTTGAGGCCAACCGCCCGCGCCATCCCCATTTCCGGCTTTCGTTCGGCAGCAAGCATCACGAAGATCAGGAAGATCAGCAGGATACCGACCGAGACGGAAAAGAGACCGAAGATGAGGAACATCTGCAGGAACATCTCGCCCAGTCGTTCGGCTTCCTCGATACCGTCACGCTTGGTCGCCAGCGCCCGGTACGGTGTGCCGGCCAGCGCATCGTTCGCCGCGCCCGTCACGACATCGGTGTGTTGCACACCATCCTCGACGCCACCGCGGTTCGAAATGGCGACATACGAGAGCGAGGCCGGTTCCTCAAGCATCGTCTGCGCATGGACGAGTGGAAGCGCAAACCCAGCTGTGTCACGACCGACCTGCGCGCCGGTCAGCAACGAGTCCGGCGCGATCGACTTGACGATCAGATGGTGTGGACGGTTACGGATATAGATGAGGATTCCGTCGCCGGGCATCGCGTCGAGTTTGTTGGCAGCCGACTCACTCAGGACGATCCCGGTCAGGCGGCCAAAGTCAATCGGATTGCCGTCAATGTCCTCGAGCCCACCGAACGACTCGATCGCAGCCGGATCGAGTCCTGTCATCAGGATCGACGGCTCGCTCAAGTCGGTGCGCAGGTTGATCGCCGGGACCGGCTCGCTCAGGACCGGCAGGATACCGTCGACGTCGGGGTGACCGGCGAGCCGTTCCATGAGATCGGCCGCGACATTCTCAGGGAGTTGCGCACCGGTCGTCGAGGCGGCCGTTTCATCGTCAGCCCCACTTGACAGGACGACCAGTTCGTCAGCCGGACCAAGCACATCCAGCACATCGGAGCGGATACTGTGATGCAGCGTGTCGCCAGTCGTGAACGCCGCAGCGATGATCAGCGTCGAGAGCATCAGTCCGATCACGATCAGAATCGTCTGCGATGGTCGACGTGGGATGTTGCGAACACCGAGTTTGAAGATCACCCGATGTCTCAGGAAGATCGCGAGCGACGCACTCATACAGGCTGCAAAAATGATCAGCAGCACGACCAGCAGCGTCGCCGAGGGTAGTCCAAAGATCGTCGGCACGACGGTACCCTCCTTACCATTCGACGTTGAACCGCTCGGGGCGGAGACCGTCGGTAACGATCTGGCCATCCTTCATTCGGATGATCCGGTCGCACGCGTCGCCGATCCGAGGGTCGTGAGTCACGAGGACAAATGTCTGACGGTTTCGCTGATTCAGGTCACGCATCAGCGCCATGATCTCGTCGGCGTTCTGGCTATCGAGGTCACCAGTTGGCTCGTCGCCCCAGACAATGGCCGGCTGATTCACGAGTGCGCGGGCGATCGTGACACGTTGCCGCTGACCGCCGGACAGTTCTGCTGGACGGTGGTTCGCCCACTCAGCCAGATCGACCTGCGTGAGTGCGGCGATCGCCTGCTCCCGTGCCTGCCTCGGCGATACGCCAGAGATCAGCAACGGCAGTTCGACGTTTTCGACTGCCGTCAGGACGGGTAGCAGGTTGTAGAACTGGAAGATGAAGCCCATCTGCCGCGCACGGCACTCGGTCCGGGCGTTGTCCGACAGTTTGGCGAGGTCGGACCCGGCGATCCGTATCTCGCCGGAGTCGATGTCATCGAGGCCGGAAAGACAGTTGAGCAGTGTCGTCTTGCCGCATCCGGATGGCCCCATGATGGCGACCATCTCGCCCTCGAAGACGCGCAGGGAGACGTCCCTGAGGGCTGACACTTTGACGGCGCCAGTGTCGTACGTCTTGTTGACGCCGACGGCTTCGATGATGACACGGGGCAAGGCAGGCGATGCCACCGGAGCCTGCCGTTCAACGATTGCTACCATGGCGTGGCCGTCCCTCTCGCATTCCGCGAGGCCGCGCCACCTCCCACATCCGGATCGCGATGGCGTTCGCCCTCGCACCATTCGTTTTCATCCTCGAAGATAGACCCACACCCGTGTGGAGGTTGTCGGCAGGTTGTACTGGTCCGTGTCAGTTTCGTATCGAAACCGTTGGAGCCGACACAGCAAAGGCGACCGAGCAATTGTCCGGGCGCATAATCTGCCGTAGACGTTCAGGCGGGTGGAATACTTGAGGGGGCGAAATGCGAACGAGACGAACCGCATTCCACGTTTTCACCATCGCGGCGTTGGCATTGTCGCTGCTCGCCTCGGCCATCGTCGCCAGCGCCGCGCCAATTGGTGACGATGCGTTCTGGCGAACCTGGGCGAGAACCGACAAGCCTGTTCAGGATGGGACCACGACACGGACATGGATGTGGGGGCCGGAAGCGTACACGGATGTCATGATCGAGGAGTATGTGGAATCGCCCGGCAACGCTCGCACCGTCCAGTATTTCGACAAGTCCCGGATGGAAATCAGCAATCCCGGCGGTGACCCGACCGCTGACTGGTACGTCTCCAACGGCCTGCTCGCACGTGAGCTGATTACCGGCGCGATGCAGATTGGAGACACGGCATGGGCCGATCGCGCACCGGCGCAGGTGAATGTGGCCGGAGACCCCGGTGACACCAGCAGCACCGCGCCGACCTATGCATCGTTCGCGACCGCGATCGCGGACTCGCCGATGGATGTGGGCAGTTCCGTAACGCGCCAGATCAGCCGCTCGGGAGAGATAATTGAGAACCCCTCATCGTACTTCGCAGGCTACGGGGTCACGCATGAGAACCTGGTCCCGGAGACGAACCACACGGTCGCCTCAGTGTTCTGGGACTTCCTGCGGACCAGTGGGCCGGTCTACCACGACGGTGCGATCGAACACGGACCGATCTTCGAGCCGTGGTTCTATGCAACGGGCCTTCCGATCACCGAGCCGTACTGGTCACAGGTCAGGGTAGACGGCACGCCGAAGGACGTCCTGGTCCAGTGTTTCGAGCGACGCTGCCTGACCTACACGCCGAGCAACGCTCCCGAGTGGCAGGTCGAGATGGGTAACGTTGGGCAGCATTACTACCGCTGGCGCTACGTGCAATGGCCTGGGGACGTGCCTGCCATTGGCGACACACTGCTGGCGACATCGCTTCAGGACTGGGCCGTCTATGAGGGAACCGCCTGGGTTGATGATGCGCTTCAGATCACGGTCGAACCACAGGGGAATCCCGACGACGGTTACAACTCAGGCCGATACATCTACACCACCGACTCGGACTATCCGGGTGTCTTTGGAGACGTCATCGCAGGGGTCGATGTTCGCGCCGTCGAACCGACACCGTCAAGCGGACCGTTCACGTCGTCGGGTTGTCTGCTGTTTCGCGTCGAGGAAGCCGAGGATGACGATCCAGCATGGCCAGAGCATCGCTACGCATTCTGCAAAGACAACACAGGGCGCGTTCGGGTCTGGTATCTGTCCAGCAATCCCAACGAGGGCTTTCAGGTGCTGGTATCACCAATGGCGGTCGCTGCTGACGTTACCGGGGAGACGTGGAACCGACTGGAGGTAGCCACCAGAGACGCAACACTCTGGTTCCTGCTCGATGGCAATATCGTCGCGACAATCGAACATGAGAACCTTGTCGCCGGGGAAGTCGGTGTCGAAGTCTCGAACTACACCGATACCACTGTCGCGTGGCAGTTCCAGGACCTTGAGGTACGCGCGTTCCGGTAGCCGGCACGGTCTCCTGATACATCTCTGACAACACGACGAGGCGCTGAGGGCGCCAGGGTTGCGGAGCAGCCGCCCTGGTGCCGACTCAGCGCCTCGTCGTGTGGAGTCGCAACGGTCCGAAACTAGGTCGTGGTTGTCGTGGTGGTGGTTGTCGTCCCGGTCGTCCCGGTGGTGCCAGTCGTCCCAGTCGTCGTCGTTGCGGTCGTCAGGAAATTCGTCACGGCCGTCCAGTCCGGCGTCGTCGTGGTTGTGCCGGTCGTCGTGTCCGTCGTCGTGCCAGTCGTCATGTATCCGGTCACATCGTTGGTGGTCGTGTCGGTCGTGGTCGTCGTGGTTGCGGTGGTCAGAATACGATCGAGCAACGTCTGCTCAGTCGTCGTCAGCGTCTCCCGCCAGGTCTGGAGAGTCGTGACGAAGTTCGTCGCATCTGTGGTTGTGGTATTGGTCGTCGTCATACCAATCTCCTTTGCCCGAAAAGCCTTGAGAGAACTGCTGCTCCGTGCTTGGCAGACTAGCACCTCTATTGGGCAGGGTCAACGCTCCATGTTACTCACGACGTGTATGGCTGGATACACGCAAACTGTACGCTCGTTTACATGCAAACGTTTCCCAAACTGTTATGCAAGAACAATGACAACCAAGGACGTTCCAGCGGACATCTCGGAGAGCGTTGACTGTCCTGAGAATCATCTGCTACGATCCGCCCATCGTTCGAGCCAAGTACCACCCCTCGATATCAGGTGGTTTCCAGCCGTTGTATCGACGCCCGCATTCGATTCGCGCTGCTTTCAGCGGAAGCTGTGTTCCATGCGATTGTTTCATCGAAGTCGTCAGATACTGACGCTCCTGCTTGCCTTTGCGCTCGGGACGGCCGGTGCGTTTGGGTTCCTGGCGAACACAGGAGCGCAGTCGGAGACGACCGTCGAAATCTACGCCTCCGGCCTCGTCAACCCGAAGGGGATGGCCTTCGCTGACGACGGCACACTCTATGTCGCTGAGTCCGGCGCGCCCGGGGACGTGATGGTCCCGCTGCCTGTCAACTTCGGTGGTGAGGGGCCGATCGGCACGAATGGCCGCGTCTCCAGGATCCCGCCAAGTGGCGAACGCGAGGACGGCATCACCGGCCTGCCTAACATCGGCCTCTATGGTGGCGTCGAGATGCTCGGCGCCGGTTCAGTCACCAATATGGACGGCCAGCTCTACGAAGTCGCAGCCGGTCACATGACGGTGTCGCCCCAGTTGTCTCGAATCAACGCCGACGACAAACTCGAACCAATCGCAGACCTCGGCGAGTTCAATCTGAACAACCCTCCCCCACCGAGCAACGGCGACGCCGTACCACTCGGCAACCCGTACGATCTCGTCTCGTCAGACGGTAACCTGTACGTCACCGATGGCAACTTCAACCGCGTCCTGAAGGTCACGCCGGAGGGTGAGATCAGCATCTTCGCGGCCTGGGAAAACAGCCCCGTCACCGTCGGTGGTGGCGTCGGCCCGGACGGCTCAATCTACGTGACCCAGTTCAGCCCGGCGCCGTACATCCCCGGTAGCGGTCGGATTGACCGGATCGACCTCGACGGCACGATCACGGAAGGGGTCGTCCAGGGGTTGACGACGCCAATCGATGTCGCCTTTGCGCCAGATGGCACGATGTACGTCCTGCAATATGCTGCCGAATTCTCGCCAGAGCAGAAGCGCTACATTGCCTTCGGCGGCGAGGTGCAGCGCGTCCTGCCGGATGGCTCGATTGAGCCGATTGTCACGAACCTTGTCTTCCCATCGGCGCTGGAGTTCGGGCCGGACGGCGCGCTCTACGTCGCCAACTACGGCAACGAGGCGAACGAGGGGCAGGGACAGATTCTGCGGGTCGTCCCCGGCAATTCGACAGCAGCAGGGCCGGATGTTCCGCCGCCGGACGAGAGCGGCACGTATACCAATGTCCAGCCAACCGTCCCGCCACTGGACGGCGTCGAGCCGGTCGGTGTCGTCAACATCGTCGAGCCGGCCGACGCGATGGAGTGGGGCTACGATCCGCCAGAGATCACGATTGAGACCGGACAGGCACTGACGTTCACCAACGCTGGCCGGATCGCGCACACGGCAACGGCCAAGGAAGGTGGCTTCGATACGGGCCTCCTCGAAGGCGGCCAGTCGGCCACGATTCAGTTCGACGACCCAGGCACGTTCCAGTACTTCTGCCAGCCGCATCCCTGGATGACTGGAACGATCATCGTCGAGGGTGAACCAACCGGCGACGACGGCGCAGCAGCCGCGTTCTCCGACGATCCCGACCCGCCGTCCATCTCGTTCACGACGGCCGCGCTCTTCGCTGGTGTCCTGATCGCGCTCGTCTTCGGAGCCGGTTACGCGATGCGCCGGCCAAGCCACGCCACCAACGAGGAACCGGCCGCACCGAGCGCAACCGACGGTACGGCGGACTGACGAGACACCGTGGTGCGACACAACGTGGGAGGGCGATAGCGATGTCCAGCGATCCAGCGATCCAGTCATATAGTCCGGAAGTCAGTACCTGGATCACCGAGATGATCGACCGGGCCGCCGAGATTCGGCTGCCGGATCTGCGCGAGGGCCACCCGGACGCAATCTTCAGCACGATCGACCGCAACGGCGTGACGACGGTCGTCCTGCGCACGACGACGTTGCGCGAGGATCAACTCATTGACCTGATGAAGTTCCGGCTGGCGCAGTACCTGGCAGTCAACTTCGTCGATCCAGCAATGGTCTACGCCGAACAGATCGAACACGAACCACGCTCCGGTGTCTCGGACCAGGATATTCACGTCATCTCTGTCTCGGCCGAATCGGGCGAGATTCTCTGCTATGCCGCCGTCAAAGCACCGCCCGACGCCCCAACCGGTACGACACTGCGCGACACCGACCGGCCACATTTCCCGGTCGAGAAAGTACACGGCTTCGGTGTCTATGGCCGGTTGAGGATTCTGCCGGACCTGCCGATTGCGAAACTGCGCGAGGTCGGTCGCTTCGTCAAGAACCAGCGGCTGACTCCGCTCGACGAACTGGGTGCGCGGGCGCCGGTCGAGGTCGGGGTCGCGCTGTTCCGTTCGCTGGCTGGCCCGCTCCGACTAGAGGTTGATGCAATCGTCGGTGACCTCGAAGAGGGTGTTGCCAAGCAGAACCTCGACTTCTTCCACGCGCCGATGGTCGTCATCCACGGGACAGTGCCATACGAGGCCGAAGCCTCCTACTTCTTCCCACGCTACCAGTTCTGTACCGTCTATCCATTCGCGGCCCTCGCGACCGACATCTCTCAACAGATGCTCTCGCGACTGGACGCGATCGAATCAGCGCTGGATCTGCCCGGCAAGGCTGGGCTGCTGTCGCTGTTCCGGCTCAAGCGCGACGTCGTCGAGACCCGTAGCACGCTGATCCCGCCCGAAGGGTTGGCACCGCTGACCGACGCGAACCTGCCACAGAAGGGCGTCGCGATGGCCAGCCGCCGGCAGATGCTGGATCTCGCCAGTCAACTCCGGCAGACCGGCCTGTTCGCTGGCCTCTCGGTCGCCGAAGCAACCGTGCTGGGGACGTTCATGGAGCGTGTCAGCGTGCCGGCTGGTGACGTGATCGTCCGGCAGGGCGAAACCGGCGACGACATGTACCTGATCGAGTCCGGCATCGCGAACGTGCAGATCAGTCAGGGACTGGCCGAAGGCGTCACGGTTGCCACACTCGGCCCCGGCGACTTCTTCGGGGAGATCGCGCTGCTGACTGGAGAGGAACGGATCGCGGATGTCGTCGCGGCCGAACCAATGACGCTGCTGCGGCTTGACCGTGACAGTTACGACCGCTACCTGGCGCACGCCGCCGAGGTCGAGCAGCAGATGACCCGCGCCGCGATGTCGCGGACGCGCGAGACGACCCGCCGGATGATTTCCGGCAGTTGATGCGGGAGACCGCGAGCACGACGCACTTTCTGGGTTGAAGGGCTGACATGACGACGTTCTACTCCTGGATCGCGCGAACGACATACCGGTTCAAGTGGTGGCTGCTCGCCGTCTGGGTAGTCGTCTTCGCGATCGCCGCCGTTGGCGCGGTCGCCGCCGAACACGCGATGAAAGTCGGCGGCTTCAGCCTGCCCGGAACTGAGTTCAACACCGCGTCGGAAGTCCTCTCTGAAGACCTGAAACTCTCGTCCGACAAGGCCGCGCTGGTCGTCTTCCACTCTGACGACCTCCTCGTCACGGACGCAGCGTTTCATGCCGAAGTCAATCGCGCAGTCCAGGCGCTCGACAGCCAGGAAATCGTCACCAAGGTCGAGTCGTTCTACGATACCGGGATTCCCGATATGGTCAGCGACGACAACCACACGACCTATGCCTGGGTGACGCTCGAAGGCGACGAGAACCTGCTGGAGGAGGAAACGCCGCACCTGCGCGAACTGGTCCATTCGGACACGATCGAGGCCAGCCTGATCGGCAACGCGGCCGTCAACTACGACATCGAGAAGGCCAGCGCCGAAGACCTCGTCCGGGTCGAGAAGTTCACCCTCCCGATCGTGTTCGTCCTGCTCGTCCTCGTCTTTGGCTCGCTCGTCGCGGCCGGGGTGCCGCTGGTGCTGGGTCTGGCGACGGTGCTGCTGTCACTGTCTGTCCTCTGGATCGTCGCGCAGGTCAGCGACGTCTCGATCTTCGCCCTCAATGTGGCGTCGATGATCGGCCTGGGCCTGGCGATTGACTTCTCGCTTATCCTCGTCAGCCGCTTCCGTGAGGAACTTGTCCACCGCAGCGTCGAAGAGGCACTCGATGTGACGCTACAGACCGCCGGGCGTTCGATCACCTTCTCGGGCGTGACCCTGGCGATGACAATGTCGGTCCTGACGCTCTTCCCGATCATGGTAATCCGCTCAATCGCGCTCGCGATCGTCGTCGTCGCCATCACGGCGATCCTGACGGGCCTCTTCCTGCTGCCAGTTATGCTGGCGCTGCTCGGCCATCGCATCAATAGCGTTCGCGTCCGGCTACCGTTCATGAAGAACAGTGCCGAGGGCCGCTGGTATCGCTGGGCGATGACGGTCATGCGCCGCCCGTGGGCCAGTCTCGCGGCTGGATTGCTGATCCTTGGCCTGCTGGCGCTGCCAGTGCTTTGGCTGGAGCGCAGCGGCGTCACCGTCGATACGCTGCCGGAGAGCGCCGAGTCGCGTCAGGCGTTTGAACTGATGCAGCGCCAGTTCGGCGCCGGTGAGCCGACACCAGTGTTTGTCGTCGTTGAGACGGCCGCGAACGGCGGGATCTGGCAGCCAGAGATTCTCGAAGGCGTCTACGACCTGCACCAGCGGCTGGATCAGGACCCGCGTGTCGCCAGAGTCCAGTCGCTTGCCAGCCTGATCCCGAATCCCTCACGCGAGTGGATGCGGTCGCTCTCGCCATCGACGATCGGAGCGAACAGCGACCGGCTCCGAATCGCCGAACGACTCGTCAACATCGAGAACGACGCCACACCGGATATTCCGGTCGATGGCGACGGCACGATGACCGTCATCATCGCCTACCCGGTCCACGAAGACACCGACGAAGAGACAATCGCGCTGATGCAGGACCTGCGCTCCGAGGCTGAGGTCTGGGCTCCAGGCCTTTCGGCTGGACGCGTCCTCGTCGGAGGGTCGGTCGCGCAACACTACGACTTCGACCGTGTCGTCTACGATCAGTTCCCGCTACTGCTTGGCTTCAGCCTGCTGGTCACGTTCGTGATCCTGATGATCTTCTTCCACTCGCTGATCCTGCCGCTGAAAGCGATCCTGCTCAATCTCGTCTCGATCGTGGCGGCCTATGGCGTGCTCGTGCTCGTCTTCCAGTTTGGATGGGGAGCATCGCTGATCGGGCTGGACTCGGTTGGAGCGATCCTGTCGTACACGCCGGTCCTGCTGTTCTCGATCGTCTTCGGTCTCAGCACCGACTACGAGGTCTTCCTGTTGACTCGCGTGCGCGAGTACTACATCCAGGGCAAGTCGAACGAAGAATCGGTCGCGCTCGGTCTTGACCGGACGGCCGGCATCATCACCGCAGCTGGCCTGATCATGATCGCCGTCTTTGGATCGTTCGCCCTAACCGGCGTCCTCGTCATCAAGGAGATTGGCTTCGGGTTGGCCGTCGCCGTCCTGATCGACACGACACTCGTTCGGCTGGTGCTCGTGCCGGCGTCGATGAAACTGATGGGTGACAAGAACTGGTGGATGCCGCGTGCGCTCGCGCGCGTCGTCCCGCATATCGACGAAGGCGAGTCCGTCATCGCTCCGGCCACCGCGCCAAGTGTCGCCGGAGGCCGGTAACGCATCGCCACGTAGGGAACCGGGGTGGATCGCCCCACAAAATGGAGGGAAGCCGATGTCATCGACGGAGAATCAACCGCGCGGACTGCTCTCAGCAACGAGAGAGAGCAACGCAGGCATCCATCGCCTCTCGAACGGTTACGAGGTCTATCTCCCGTCGCACGAGGAGTTGTACGCCGAACTGACGCTCCGCAACCGCGGGTTGATCTCACATGCCGAGCAGGAGGTGTTGCGACGCGCGACGATCCTGGTTGCCGGCTGCGGCGCGGTCGGCGGTGCGACAGTTGAACCATTGCTGCGCGCTGGTGCCGAACACTTCATCCTCGCCGAGCCGGGCACCTATGAGTACAACAACGCCAACCGGCAGAACATGCGGATTCAGGACATCGGCAAGAACAAGGCGGCCGCGTTCGCCGAGAAGATGCCCGACATCAATCCCTACGCGCAGTTCGAGGTTCACACCGATGGCATCACCGAAGCCAACGTCGCAGACCTCGTCAGCCGGGCCGACCTGATCATCGACGGCGTCGACGTCACCGAACCGCCCGCGTTGCAGGCCAAGTTCGCGCTCCACCGCGAGGCGAAGCGGCTCAAGAAGCCAGTCGTCGGCGGTTATGACATCGCCGGGGCGCAGTGGACGCCAATCTACGACTACCGCAAGCCAAATCAGAAGCTCCTCGACGGCAAGATCACCGAGAAAGACCTACCGGGCCTGACGCCAATGGGCTTCCTCTCGAAGGTCATCTCACCGCTCAAGATCCCAATCGAGATGATCCCTGAGATCGAACGGCAGATCATCGGCCAGTCTGCGTCGATGCCACAACTCGGCTACACCGCCCTGCAGTTCGGCGTCCTCGTCGTCCGGCTCGCGTTCGACATTCTGCTCGACCGGCCGGTCAAGAAGAACGCCATCATCGACGTCAACGCTGAGGTCCGCTCGACGAAGGACCGCATCTCGCTGGCCGGTAAGCGGTTGGCGATGCTCTATGTCGTCAACAACCGGATGAAGGGGCTGAAGCGCGACGGCCGCCTCGGTGTCTACTCCCCACTGGACGATGAGACGTTCAGTGACCTCAAGCCGTACATGCAGGAGCAGAACTGGCAACCGGGCGACGTCATCGTCCGTCAGGGCGACGCAGGCGATGCGTTTTATGTCATCGTCGATGGCAGCGTCAGCGTCGAGCGGAGCGATGGATCCAACGGCGGGCAGGTGCTGGCCCAGCTCTCGAAGGGCGACTACTTCGGTGAGATGGCGCTACTCTCCGACGAGCCACGCAACGCGACCGTCAAAGCGACGACCGCCTGCCGAACGCTGACAATGACCCGCGACGCCTTCGACCAGTTCCTCGAAGGCAGCCGCGCCGCCGCCAAGCAGATCACGAAGACCGCCGAGGATCGCCAGCCAACCTAGGCAGTCCGCCCTGTCGTCCACCGCCCAGAGGGCACCCGGCAGCGAAGGACCTCTCCGGCGCAGGGAACAGGTGCGAGAACCTCCGTGGGCCAACTCCTGTTCCCTGTCACCTGTTCCCTGTTCCCTGTTCCCTAGGCCGGAGAGGTCCTTCGCTGCCGGGTGCCCTCTGGGCGGTGGACGACAGGGTGGCGGCTGGCGTTACAGGCTGGGTTTCCGCTCCATTGGCCGCGAACCAGCGCATGACGTGGCCGCAGTACATCTCGTGGAATGCCTGGTTCAGTTCCCACTGGCCTTTGCCCTCGAGCGTGATCAGTTCTTTCGGGCCACCAAGCCGCTCGTAGTAGCGGACAGTCGTCTCGTAGGGCCAGATCGTGTTGTGGGTTGAGGCAATCACCTGGACAGGCGTGCGACACTGCTCAAACGGCACCTTTGGCGCCATCGGCTTCAGCATGCTGTAACCCATTCGGACGTTGACGCGTTGCAGTCCGAGCGGGTCGCGCTCCAGCAGTTTGATGAAGGGCTTATCCTCCGGCGCCGTGAAGACCGTGTACCAGTCGAACGACTTTGTGCCCTTGATCGAGAACGACGGTCGCACGACATTGCCAAGCCCGCTCAGGATGGTTGCGGCGCGGACTTTCGCAGGCGATCCAATCGGACGGGCTCCATCCGGATCGCCATACTGGAACAGGTTGTGGACCGACAGCGCACGGACATCGGGGTGGTTGGCGAGCGCGTAGTAGCAGGTCACGCCATCCTCGGCGTTCCCCATCGCGAAGACCGGGCCGTCAAAGGTCCGTTTCGCATACGCGACGGCATCCTGCCAGACCTGCATGATCTCCTTCATCGTGCATCCGCCTCGTGGCCCTCCACTCTGGCCCGTTCCCGGCAGATCGAAGTGCACAACGTTGTAGCCACTGCGATAGAACGGCAGCGCCATCCGCTGGAGCAGCAGTGCGTAGACGATGATGCCGTGCGCCATCACGACCGTCGGCGCGGGGTGAGGCTGCCGGTAGATGCGCACGTGGATCGGGTAGTTGCCGGACACCAGTGTCGTCGTTCGTGACTGGGTCATGATCTCATCGATCTCTTCCGGCGTGTAAAACTCCCGCCAGATGTCGCTTTCCAGACCAGCATCGGCTTGCATCAGATGACCTCCTGCACAGACGCACTCGTTACCCGCAGCGTCAACCTGCCCTAACTCGGCCGGGTCAGTTCGAACCGGAAGATCACGGTACCCATGTTCCCAAACTCGATCCGGTCGTCCGTCTTCAGCACCGTCGGACCGGTAATCCGCTGACCGTTGACGACGACGCCGTTGGTGCTACCGAGGTCGCTAACGACGAACTCACCGTCGCGATACTCGATCTGCGCGTGATTGCGCGAGACGCGGACATCGAACACCTGGAGTTCCGACGACGGATCGCGGCCAATCCGGAACGGCTGCGAACGCGGCAAGGTGATGACGTTCGTCCCGACCGAACCACCAATGGAATACAGTCGTCCAACCGGGAGCGCCGGTCGTCGCCGCGCCGTCTGGACCGGCATCGTCCCGGATGAACCGAACCCGGCAGCTGGGATCGAGCCGCCACCCGGTATCGCCAGCGCAGGAGCGCCAGCCGGGAATGGCATTGGACGCGGAGCCGGAACCGGGACGATGTCGCCAGCCGGTCCTTCTTTGAGTTCCGGAACGATCCGCTTGAGCCAGGCCGGCATCCACCAGTTCGCCGCGCCGGCGAGCCGCATCGTCGATGGAACCATGATGACGCGCACGATCGTTGAGTCGATCAGGACACCGATGGCAAGACCGATACCGATTTCCTTGACCGTCAGGATATCGGCGACCGCGAACGATCCGAAGGTACCGATCAGGATCAACCCGGCGGCAGTGATGACGCTGGCCGTGTGCTGGAGGCCATAGGCGACGGCTTCCTCGTTGTCGTTCGTCTCGTGATACCGCTCCTTGACCCGCGACAGCATGAAGACTTCGTAGTCGGTTGACAGGCTGAAGAGGATCACGAACAGGACAGCCGGTGTGACCGCACTCAGGCTATCAAGCGACTCGAATCCGAGCACGCTCGCTCCGTATCCGTGCTGGAACACCAGCACGAGCGCGCCATAGGTCGCGAGGATCGACATCAGGTTCATGAAGACGGCCTTCAGCGGCAGGAAGACCGACTGGAAGAACATCATCAGGATGAAGAACGTCAGCAGCAGCACCGCACCAACCAGGTACGGGAACCGGCCATATAGCTCGTCCTCGAAATCCTGGAAACTCGCGGAGTTACCACCGACGCTGACCTCGAACGCGTCGAGTTCCTCGATGCCCGGGATGATCTCAGCGCGCAGATCCTTGATGAACTGCTCGTGATCTTCTTCGTACTGGCTGGACTCCATCGTAATGTTGATGATCGCCGTGTCGTTGTTGCGCTCCAGGTTGACGAACTGCGAGATCACCAGCGCCGACTGCGGATTCGAGTTGAACAGCTCCGGCCCGTACTCACCGAGGACGGCGATGCCCTCGGCTGGTGGGTTCATGACGGCCGGGCCACGTGGCTTGTCGGACTCCAGCACGCGGAACTCGAGGAAGAGGGCAGGCTCCGTCCCGACGTTGCGCGCTCCGTGCATGCCGTGTCCCTGATGAATCCACGAATCACCGGGCGCAAGTGGCACGTAGCCAAACTGAGAGTCAGACGGTGCGCCGCCGGCGAAGATCAGGCTCGTCTCATGCGAACCCCCATACGACTCGACCTGCCCCTGAACGACACCACCGATCTCAGGGCCGTAGTGCTCGTGGACCGGCGTCCCGAAGCCCGGGAAGAACGTCAGTTCGTCGATCAGGAAGTCGACCGAGCCATCCGGGAGATCCGTCACGATCCCGGCAGTCAGCACCTGTTTCGGGACGTTGGCAAACAGGTCACTATTCGGCTCGGTCGTCCAGCCCGTCGTTGACGGCTGCGCGTTCGGCGCGAGTTTGTAGATCACGCCGACGACCAGATCGACAGGCTGGCCGCTATCGTTACGGATGGAAGTTGGCGTCCCTTCGTTGATGATCAGGTTTTGCTCGGCTAGCAGCGTAAACGGTGACGACACCGGCGCCGGCGAAGACGGCGGGTACGGGTCCGATGGCCGCTCGGAAATCGTCGCCTGTCCGTCGGTCTGGAAGGTCAGACTCCCGGACGCGACGTGAATGACGTGGATGGCATCGGTTGCCGCAGTTGGTAGCTCGAACCCCGGCTCCAGCGTCATCCGGGCCAGACCCATGAATGCAGGCCCCTGCTGGATCTCTCCGAAGCGGAACAGCACCAGTTCGCGCAACGTGCCGGGTGGGAGGTTGTTCTTGTTTGCGCCAGCCTCACTACGCATGAACTGCGGGAACGAGGAGACGCTCTGCACCCGCTCGTCGGCCTCAACCGCCTCGGTGAGTTTGGCGAGTCCCGAGAGGAATTCGGGCGTCCAGACGCCATTGGCCTCATCGGACTGCACGAGGATCTGAACCGGCGTCAGCCGGGCTTCGCCGTACTCGGCCTCCATGATGCGAGCGCCACGAACCGACTCGATATCCTGTGGGAGCGTGCCGGGGTCAGCGCCGATCATCTTGATGTTCATGGCCGGGAAGGCCAGGGCAACCAGGACGATCAGGGAGACCGAGAGCCAGATGACAGGGCGACGCATGATCGCGTGGCTCAGCCGGTACCAGAAGCCACCCTCCATCGAATCCGCCTGCCGAGCCTTCGGCATCACCCGCAACCACTCAAGCCGGTGATGGAGCGCGGAGATCAGGGCCGGGAGAAGTGTCAGCCCCGCAATCAGCGAGGTCGCGGCGACGATCGTGACACCCATCGCGATCGAGCGGATGATGATGAGGTCGAACATGACCGTCATGATCAGCATACTGAGGACGACGGTGATACCGGAGTAGGTAATCGACCGACCGGCGGTCGCCATCGTGATCGCGGTCGCGGTGACGCGATCGTGTCCCTTCGCCATCTCCTCACGGTAGCGACTGACAACGATGAGCGAGAAGTCGATCCCCAGGCCGAGACCAATCATCGACGCGACGTTGAGCGCGAAGACCGAGACGCTGGCGTTCGAGCCGATGAAGTAGATCGCCGTCAGCGCCAGCAGGACGCTGGCGGCACCGATGAAGAGCGGGACCGCTGCCGAAATGACCGTTCGGAAGACGACCAGCAACAACAGCATGACGAGCGGAATCGTCACGAGCTCCGAGCGGCGCAGGTCTTCCTCGCTGGTGTGCTGGAAGTCCTCATTGATGGCCGGCAGGCCGGTGACGTACCAGTCGAGGGTCGTCTCGTCCAGGGTGGCACGGACATCCGGCACCAGCTCCTGGGTGTGGCCCTCGTCGCCTTCGAGCGCGGCAATCAGGAATGTCGTCTTGCGGTCTTCGCTGACGAGTGACGGATCACCGATGTTGTAGAACGAGATGACGCTCTTGACGTCCTCGACCTGGACGAGTTTCTCGCTAACCGCCTGGACTTCTGCGGCAAAGTTGGGGTCATCGACCGTCAGGGTGTCTGACTGAAAAACAATAGAGATGTTGTTGACGACAGATGCGCCGAACTCTGCTTCGGCGGTGCGATCGGCAATGTCCGATTCAGAGCCTGGAGCGCCAATGCCACCGGCCTTCAGGACCCCGCCGGCCAACGGCGCGAACACGACAGCGCAGACGACGGCAACGATCGCCCAGACGATCAGCACATACGCCCGTTTGCGGGCCATCCAGGAACCTAATCGGGCAAATGGGTCGGTCATCCGCGCTGCTCCTCACGGTCATCCAGGCAACCGACGGATCGTCGGGCGGGATCTGCCTAGATGGGCATCTTCTGTTCAAACACTCCCTGGAGGATGACAACCATCGCGAGCACCATCATGATGGCGGCGAGCAGGCCGTAGAGGATCTTCTCGCGCAAGTTGCCAGTCGGCAGCGTCGTCACCCCGAACTGCTGTGCGTCGTGAACGACAGCGTCGTCTACATCGAAGTCCACGTCCGGTTCATCGGGCAGGTTGACGCGGCCAACCGGTTCCGCCGTCGATGGGACCTCGACCTGGTCTCCGCTACCAGCAACCTCCGCTGTATCGTCGTGCCTGCTCACATCGATCACCAGTTTCGTTGCAACGATCCAGGGATGATTCTCAGGACTCGTCGCGCGATGACGTGGACATTAGTCGCCAGCACGATCAGGACGATCGTTGCAGGTGTGCGGAATGCCGGTCCATCCAGGGTGCTGGATCGTTCCATTGCGCGGCAGGTCACGGTGGCTCAACCGATCACCTTCCCGATAGAAGCTCACGGTCCCGATCCATTCAAGGCTGCTGATGTACAGCGCATCTTACGTCGGGGCCGTGTGCAGGTCAACAACAGTCGGGTCTGCCAGGAATGAACCGCCAGATGCCCATCCTCACGCCATCCTGCCTGATGGCGCGGATGGCGCAGATACCACATTCGTCGATGCGCTTCACCTGTGCTGTCGACGAGTTGACACCGATTCTGTTAACCTCGATACACCTTCACGACAAGCTATCATCGACAGTGGTCCCGTACGACGCAACACGATCCCGACGGTATCTACCGATGAGAGGGTCCAGCATGAAACGGCCACGCTTCCTCCTCGTTGGCGCAATTGCGGTCATCCTGCTGGGGCTGCTCGCGGCCTGCGGCGGTGAGGACGACGACTCGACGACCCCGGCTGCTGGTGACCAGCCTTCTGCCGCTGTCGCAACTGCGACGAGCGCGCCAGATCCGGAACCGACCAAAGAAGACGTGGCGACCGAGCCACCCGCCGATCCAACCGCGACCGAGGACGAGTCTTCTAGCGAGCCGGAACCGACGGCGACCGAAGACGCAGCCGAGGTTGAGGATGAGCCAACCGCGACCGTTGCGACCGACGACGATCGAATCGTCGGCAGCGCCTCAGTCGACGATGACACGGAGGACGTCTCCAACATCCTCATGCAAGAGCCGGACGAGCCGATGCCGGGCATCGATCTCGCGCACGTCAGTCTCGAAGCCGATGGCGAGCAGATCGTTGTCACGATCGAGACGGTCGGCAACATCGCCGATGAGTTATCAGAGGACGTCGAAGTGTCGTTCGACGTACACCTCTGGCAGGACGGCAGACCGGCCTACGCGCTCTCGTTCCACCACGATGGCTCCGACGACTGGGAGGCGAGCATCACGGATTTCTCGGTCGGACTCGGTGACGAGGAAACGATTAACACCACAATCGAACAGACGGGCAATACGTTGACAGCAGCCTTCCCGATCTCGATGCTCGAGGAACTCGAAAGTTCGTTTGAGTGGTACTCCTCGGTGATCCTGTCTGAAGGCGGAATGATGATCGGCCCGGGTGCGTGGTTTGATGGCGCACCGGACAATGTGATCGCACTGCTGGCCGATCCCGATGAATTCGTCGAGTTCCCACAATAGCGCCATCAACCTGGCGTGACCAGCGCTCCGCGCTTGACGACAGCAGCGTCCATCATGGATGCTGCTGTCAGGCGTGGAGCATCCGGTGTGTGGCCACTGCCGTGTCCAGACGATGAATCCGGCCGAGTTTCCGGCGGGACCAGATGCAGGACTCTCAGGATGTCGCGGTCTAATGACAATCAGGCAAACAGCGAGCGTCCCCGTAGCGCCACGCCTGCCTACCGCGTTGCCCCGATCTTCACGCAGGAAGGTATCCTGCAACCGATTGGCGAGCAGAGCGGGCGCGACCCCATCATCCTCCCACGGACCAAACCGTTCAGGATCGGCCGAGACGCGTCCTGCGAACTCCAACTCTTCGACGTTCGCGTCTCTCGGCAGCACGCGAAAATCGAGTTCACGGCAGGCGACTACATCCTCACCGATCTGAACAGTTCCAACGGGGTCTACGTGAACGGCACCCGGATCATCCATCCAGTCATCCTGCAGCATGACGACCTGATCGAGTTCGGGAGTTTCGGTGGCGTCGTCTACCGCTTCGAGTTCATCGACCTGGACTGACCTGACACCACCAGCGACACGTTCCGGTAACGCTGCTGCCCAACCACCACAGCCCGCCGCTGGGTCGTATACTTGCAAATCATGTCCTGCATGCACTGCGTCTGGCGTCGTGAGTCTGTTCGGTATGCCCGCACAGGTCGAGGTGACGATTGAGCAACACCGTAACGGTCCAGGCGAACCTGCTCTTCCAGGGACTCTCACCGGCCGAGATCGACGACATCACGGCGCCGTTGCCACGCCGCCATCTGTCTGCCGGCGAGGTCCTGTTCCACGAAGGTGACCCAGGCGCGATCATGTATCTCGTCGTCACCGGCACGATCGAGATCTATACGACCCGGGCAGGTGAGCATGTCAGCATCCGCTCGTTCATGCCCGGCTCCTACTTCGGCGAACTGACGCTGATCGGACGGTCGACCCGTTCCGCATCGGCCAGGGCGATTGACGACACTGTCCTGATCGAAATCGACGGCGAGGCGTTGGCGGCGATCACCGGGAACTACCCGGCAGTCGTGGGCAACATCAGCCGCGTCCTGGCCGAACAACTCGTCGCGACGACGCGAACGCTCGTCCATGTCGAGCACGGCGAACTGGTCATGATGGTCGTCCCGCGCTTGCGCGAGCGACACCATCTCGTCACGTACCTGCTCGACGCCGCTGCGGCATTGACCCGTGGGCAGATGGCGAAACTCGGCCCGCACTGGCTCTTCCCGGAGGCGGAGCACGTGGCAGGCGCAATCCGCGACCACGTCCGGCCAGAGTCCGGAACGAACAGCACCGTCTCATCATTCGCCTACCGAGCCGGAGCACTGCTCGAAGCGCGGGCCGGTCACGACGCGGTCCGGCTGATGGTCGATTATTTCCGACGCTGGTGGCCGCGCACGATCATCGTGATTGGCGACGAGGAGCGCCGCTGGTACGAACTGGCGATGCCGCTCGTGGACCGAGTCTTCGTGATCGGCACGCCGGACGAGATCGCGGCATGGCCGATGTCGGCCAGCACCGAGAAGCAGCCGATCGTCGAGGCCGTCCCGATCGTCGAACAGGTAGCGCGCCGGCGTGACGCGCTGCGGGTTCTCCGTGGGGCCGGATTCGGCCAGCCACGCATCTGGCTGGAGAACCTGGATACTCCCGGCAATGCGTTCGATGTTGCGCACCTGACCGATCTGAGCCTCCCGCACCAGCGAGGCACCCTTCGGCTTGCCCGCGCACTGGCAAAGACCAGGATCGGGCTGGCATTCGGTGCAGGCGGTGCACGCGGAATGGCCCACATCGGCGCGATGCGCTATCTCGAAGCGCGCGGTATCCCGATCGACGCGCTGGCCGGGACGAGCATCGGGTCGATGGTCGGTGGTGGTTTCGCGTCCGGGATGGATACGCGCAGCGCCGAAGCGTACATGCACGAGTGGATGAAGACCGGCACTCGCAAGTTGATGCGACCAGCGTTCTCGCTCCGCTCGGTCCTCTCCGGCAAGGAGATTGAGAACCTGTGCCGCGACCTGTTCGGCAGCCGGCACTTCATCGACCTGCCGACACCACTGGCAGCGATTGCCGCCGATCTAGCCTCGGGACGCAGCATCACCATCCAGCATGGCCGGATCGCGCGCGCCGTTCAGGCGAGCATGTCGATCCCCGGCATGTTTCCGCCAGTGCTGATGGGGCCGTATGTGCTGGTCGATGGCGGCGTCGCGAACCCGGTGCCCTCTGATGCGTTACCGGAACTGGGCGCCGATGTGAAGATCGTCGTCAACATCTCCTGCTCACCGGAAGACATCGAACGCTGGTCACGCGAGGAAGGGACACCGCCACCAGTTCGCTCGATCCAGGGCGGACGGCCCCCGAGCATCATCGACTCCTACTCGGCAGCGTTCGGGATGGCCGTCTCCGAACGGGCGGCGTTCTCCGAGACCGAAGCCGACGTTTACATCCGTCCGCGCTTTCTCATCACCTCATGGCGCGAGTTCGCGCTCGGTCCCGAGCACCTCCGCCGTGGCTACGAGGCTGCCGAACGGGTAGCCGACCAAATCAACGCCGCAGTTCCGTGGGCGAAACCGTAGACACGACGTACTGAGTAGAAGCGTCGCCCCTTGTCGCACCGAGTGGTGCACCATCGTGACTGCGTCGGGTTAGACGCGCCACCTTGCACTTTTATCCTGAGTGGTTCACCACTGTAGTTGTGTCGGGTTGCGTCTTTCTGTTGCCCTGTCATCCCGACGAACGGAGGGATCTCGTCCTCGCAAAACCCGCGCAGCGCGAACGAGTCACGAGATCCCTCCGTTCGTCGGGATGACAGGGGAGCGGGATGATGCTTCCTCAAACCATGCACCCGTCAAGATCGTTGTGGTGGACTACTGAGCCACACCATTCAGAACTCAGCACTCGACATACCCAACGTTGTCGCGAACCTCGATCTTCGTGCCGAACGGTTCGGAGAGCTGGGCAAACGTCGCCAGAATCTCCGCACCGAGGTCTGGGCCAGCGAGTCGGGGGATGCCCCGGTCGGGGAGCGGAGCGCCGAACGCCAGCGTAACCGGGTGGAGTTCGATCGACGTGACCTTGCGGTCCTCGTACGTGCAGAGCGGCAGGACCGTCTCCCAGTACATCCGGTCGGTCGCGAAACCTTTGGGAGCCTCGACCCAGAGTTGCCGAAACATGTCACCAGCAGTGCCGGTCGGGTCCATCCCAAGCCCTTCGAAATCGTCGGAGGGCATCTTCTGCATCAGTTCGACCTGGAAGATGAAGTTCCCCAGCGAATAGAAGATCGGCTTGCCGTTGTAGATTTCCAACCCGCGCATGATGTGTGGACCGTGACCGATCACCATGTCCGCCCCGGCGTCGATCATCGCGTGCGCCCAGGTGACGAGGAAGTCAGCTGGGTCTTCCTTCGCCTTGCCCTGCTCATGAGCGTGGATGCTGGCGAGCGTCAGGTGGCTGACGCGGGCTGCCTCGCCGATTGAGGCCGCGTTGCCCTCCATGTCCTTCTCATGTGCCTCGGTCCGGATGCCGAACTCGTCCCCGGCGATGAAACTCCGGCCGGCGAACTGGACTTCGCCCTCGCGCTTCGGAGGCTTCGCGAAGCCCATGTCAACACCGTGTTGTCGCTGCGCTTCAGCGCCCGTACGCTCCGCGATGCGCTGAATCGCCTCCAGATGTTCCTGATCGACAACGTACAACGTGTCAAAGCGCTGCGGGTTGAGGCCAGGGCGTCCGGGCGTGTCGTGCTTCTGCGCTCCGGCACGTTGTCCCGGAGCGAAGCTGGAGGCACAGCCGACCAGCCCAACCCGACCGGCCGGCGTATCGAGGTAGGCAGGGAGCCGTGCTTCGGCGAGATTCCGCCCTGCCCCCGCACAGGTGAATCCATACTCCGCCAGGACCTCAAGTGTTTTGAGGCAGCCATATTCTCCATAGTTCAGCGTGTGGTTATTGGCGTAGGCGGTCAGGTTGAATCCCATCCGCATCAGGTCGAGCGCGACCGCCGGATGCGCCGAGGCGTTGCCGCCGCCAGCCTCGACGACCGGACTGCCCTGATAATTGCTCAGCACCATTTCCATATTGGTGAACGCGACATCGGCTGACTGGATCAGACCGACAAGTCCCTGAAACTCGGCATCCGGGTAATCTGGCATGCGAGTCGTGATCAATGCGTCGCCCGTCGCAGCGACAACGATCCGGCGTGACAATGTTCTCCCTCCACCTCGGTTCGTCGGAGATGGTCGAGCCGGTGGCAATCGCCACCGGCTCGACCGTCATGGTGACCAGCGGCTACTGGTCAACCCACCAGTATTCAGCATTGAAGCGGCTATTCTGCGACGATGGGAAGAAGTTGTGCACCCTCGTCGAGACACCGGCGATCCCTTGCGGGAAGTCGGTCACCGCCATCGGCAGATCATCAAGCAAGAGGTTCTGGAACTCGGCATACAACTCGATTCGGCGCTCGCGGTCCAGTTCGGACAGCGCGGCGTCCAGCACCTCGTCGACCTCCGGGTTGCAGTATTTGACGACGTTGAAGCCGACCCCATAGGAACCGCACTTCCACATCGAGGACTGATCCGGCGTCGGCCCCCAGCCAAAGCCAACGATGAACGCCTCGAAGTCGAACGTCTCGGTGATGCGGGACACCAGGTTCTGGAACGGCTCCGGCGACGGTGTCATGTCGACGCCAATCTCGCGCCAGTACTCCTGCATCGCCTGAAGGGTCTGAACGGTTGTCTCGGAACTGGAGATTCCGTACATCTCGAAGGCGAGTTTCTGGCCGTCCTTCTCGCGGACACCGTCCGATCCTTCGACCCAACCAGCCTCATCGAGCAGTTGCCGGGCCAGGTCCGGATCGTACTCATAGAGCAGCGAGGGATCGATTCCGTCCGGGTTGAAGGCCCATGAGAGCGTCGGGATCGTTCCGACCGCGACCTGACTGTAGCCGAAGAAGATCTCATCGACGATCGCCTGACGGTCGATCGCGTAGAGCAGCGCCTTACGGACGCGAACGTCCTGGAACTTGGTCGACTTCGTCTCATCCAGCTGAGTGCCGTAGAAGTTGAAGCTCAACGTCGAGAACGCCGTGATCGTGACATCGTCGGCGTTGAACCCGTCCGCCTCGGCGCCCGGCACTTGCAGGAACATATCGACCTCGCCGGTCTTGAGTTGCGAGATCGCAGCCGTCGTGTCGGGGACGATCTTGTAGATGAACTCGTCGAGGAGGACTTCCCCCTCCCAGTAGTTCGGATTCTTAACAAGCGTGACGTGATCGCCGGTGATCCATTCCTGGAAGATGAATGGGCCAGTCCCGACGACCATCGACGGATCGACGCCTGTCGAGCCGGGGTGCTGCTGAATCTCGGCTGCCGGGACATCGCGCCAGATGTGTTCCGGGATGATCAGGAAGTAGACACCGCCAACATCGAGCAGGAAGTCAACGACCGGTAGTTTCAGGTTGAACTGAACCGTCATCGAATCGATGATCTCGACCGACTCCAGTTTCGAGTTGAGCGTCGACGTCTGGTTCGAGCCGGTCTCCGGGTTGGCGAACATGTCGTAGGTGAACTTGACATCCTCGGCGTCGAACGGTTCGCCGTCCTGCCAGGTGACACCCTCACGCAGGTACATCGTCCAGACGGTTGCGTCGTCGTTCGCCTCCCAGCCCTGGGCCAGGTTGCCGACCGGCTCCAGCGTCTCCGGGTTCGCTTCGGCCAGCGTCTGGTAGATCAGGTATCCAACGGAGAAGGATGGGTTGTCGTTATAGAGCAGCGGGTTCAGCGAGCGCAGATCGAGGATGCTTGCCTCGATCATCGTTCCGCCCGGGGAATCGGGAATCTCCATCTCCCGACCCATCAGCCGGTCGCCACCGTCAACCATCCCGCTGGAGCCAGCCGTTGGTGATGCGTCACCAGTCGTCGGTGAGGCCGCACCGGTCGTTGGCGTCGCTTCCTCCATGCCGGGCTCTTCGGTTGCTTCTGGCTCATCGGCGGTCGTCGGCGTGGGCTCGGCACCGGTTGCTGTCGTGCTGGTTGCCGCCGGCGTATCGTCGTCGTCATCGTCACCGCCACAGGCAGCCAGCAGCGGCACCGAAATGACCGCACCGGTCGCCAGTGCCGAGTAGCGTACAAACGACCTGCGGTTCAACCGCAAGGTCGCCAGCGCTCCAAAGCGGTCAAAGATCGATCTGGGATTGTCACCCATGGATTCCTCCAACAAGCTGTGGTGAAAACGTCAGGACCACGCACGTGATGCTCGTAGCGGCCGGCACGACATCCTTCCACTCGGCCCGCCGATCACCCCTCTATACGGCAGGCATACGGCGTCATTTTCACGACGTACGCCATTCTGCACGGCTTTGGCCTTATTCACCAGAGGGTGGAGCACCTGATGATCGTTGATTGAGCGCACCGGTGTGATCGGTTCGCCGCCCTCTCCCGGCACGCTGGTGACGCCGGCGCGGCGCCAGGAAGCGCGGCGTCGGCACGAGCGAGGCGGTGAAGGTCATGCGGAAGGTGGCGTTCTCGTCGTCAGCATCCAGCAGTTCCTGCTGAAGCACCTCGAGCTTCTCGACGAACTCGCGCGCTCGTTCCGGCGTCGTCCGGATGTAGTTCCGCGTGACAAAGGTCAGATCGCGATCGAACTCCGAACCCGTCATCGAAAATGCCTGCCGGACGTCCATCACGCCATGCTCCAGCATGCTGCAGAACCAGTCGACGGCGGCCTGGTGCTCGGGACTACCGGACTCCTCATGCAGGAGAGATGTCGGCACGTTCAGGAACAACGCGGTCGAGCGATAGTACTTGTGAACGGTTCCCGATTTCACCTCGGTCCGCACCAGCCGCACGAGGCCAACGCGTTCCAGTTCGGCGACGTGGTAATACAGGCGGGTCGACGATTCTCCAAGCTCATCACACAATTCTTTGACCGTTTGTTCCCGCTCGCGCAGGAGCCGGAAGATCGCGATCCGCAGCGGATCGGATACAGCGCGCAACTGCTCGAGCGTCGCGAGTTCGTGGACGATCGGCAGATCGTCGCTACCAACATCTGACCTGTCTTCTTCGCTCACGTCGTTCTCCCGCGTGGAATCGAAACACCACCCCGGAAGCTGAAACACGGTATTCAAAGTCATTTGAGTGGTGCGGCTCAGGATAGACGACGCACAAAATCGCGTCAACATGGTGAAGACAATAAAAGGAACCGCCGCTGGCCCATGAGACCAGCGGCGGTTGCATCCGGATTTGGGGGTGTGTCTGGTCCGTTGTTATTGCACCCGGCCATAGCCGACGAGGTGCGAACTCCAATACGATTCGCTGAGCGACACGATTTCGACCGTCAGCCCCTCGCGCGGGGAGTGCAGCATGTAGCCGTTCCCGGCGTAAAGACCGACGTGGAAGAGGTTGGAGCCAAAGAAGACGAGGTCTCCCGGCTGCAACTCTTCGGCACTGATACGTGCCGTCGCGTTCCACTGAGCGGCCGTGCCTCGTGGCAACGTCACGCCGACCTGCTGGTACGCCCAGTGAACGAGGCCAGAGCAATCGAACCCGTCGAGCGATGCGCCACCCCAGACATACGGCGTGCCGAGCGCTTCGAACGCCCAGTCGAGCGCGGTCCCATTGGCCGGAGCCGGGTTCTGGATGTAGCCGAGGCTGACGAGCGTGAGCCGGAACTGTGCGACCTGCCCGAAGTCGGCACCGTCACGATTGGCGGGCGTCGAGCGGTCGAGATTGATCGCGCCACTATAGGCAGCGTACGCGAAGTCCCAGTTACCGAACTGCTGGTGGGCGCGGCTCAGATACTCGGCCGCGGTCCGTACGTTGGTGGACGGATTGTTGATGTCCGGTCCGAAGTTCTTGCTGGCGGCACCGGCAATCTCAGGTCGGACCTGCATCAGTCCGGTCGCTCCGGTTGCGGCGTTGAGGTGACCCGGGTCCCCACCCGACTCGACACTCATCACGGCCCGCAGGACCGAGAGCGGAACGTTGAACTCGGTGGCTGCCTGCGCCAGAAAGGCAACCCACGGTTCACTATCCTGAATGGCCTGAACTTCCTCTCGCGTTCGTAATGCGTCGTCCGTCGGCAGCTGCTCGGCTGTAACAACAGCCTGTGCGGAATTGAATCCTGAGTGTAACGGTGTCGCGACGGAAACGAGCACCGCAAGCAGCACTGCGAGCGTTACGTTACGGCTGATACGACTATCCTTCCCTGGACCAAACGCCATTCTGCGCACAACAAACCCCCGTAAGTTGCGCACAGGTGAGCTCCACGATATATAGGTATCCCCACACCGATATACCGTGCACTCTGGACATCCCCTGGATGCAGAGCGCAGTGTACACGTTGTACGAACGTCAGCCAATGTGAAGAACGTAACAAAGGTGTCTCACTCGATCAGGCGGGATGGACCCCGTTAGACCGGGGACAATGGGGGATTCCGACACGAATACGGCATCGACGCGTATGACAGCACAGGTGCCTTCGCTGTCTTCCCGGGTAGTCCAGCACGATGATTGTGTCGGGCTGCGCGTGCCCGCTCCCCCTGTCATCCCTCCGTTCGTCGGGATGACAGGGGTGTGGGGTCGGCATTCCCCGAACAACCCATCCGTCGCGAGCGCTGTGGCGGACTACTGAGTCGCAGCACCGGACGACGGGGGAGTGCTTTGGTGAACCGCTGGAGAAGGTCTTCGTTTACGACGACTCAACCGGGCATGCCATTCGGCGCCGTCATTCGCGCGTCACTCGTGCGAGGACGTGGTACTGTCTGCACCGCTGGGTGAGACGATGGGATTGGAGTGCGCCACATGAGTCTTGTCGACAAATCGCGATTCATCGGTGGAGACGATCGCGCGTATCTACTCACTGCTGGTGAGGGGCTGGTGCCGGTCGATGTCCTTGACGCGACACGTCGCTACTACGAGAACAAGGGCCTCGCCTCCGAAGGGCGCACGCGCCATGAAGCCGTCGAGCAGGCAACCCGAACCAAACTCGCGGCGCTGATGGTTGGCGCAACGGCCGACGACATCGCGCTGCTTAGCAGCACCTCGGAGGGCGTCAACGCCATCTACTCATTGATCGATTGGCAACCGGGCGACAATATCGTTCTGCCGGTCAACGCGCTTGAGTTCCCATCGACGGTCCTGCCAGCCGCCAAGCGCGAACGGGACGGTGTCGAGGTCCGCACCGTCGGTCATCAGGACTGGATCATCTCGGCGGACGACATCGCTGCCGCTATCGACGAACGGACGCGACTCGTCTTCCTCAGCCACGTCTCCTACCGAACCGGCCACCGTTTCGATCTCAGCGAGGTCGGCGACGCCATCCGCCGAGCCAACCCGAAGACGATCTTTGCCGTCGACGCAACCCAGTCGCTCGGCGTTGTGCCGGTCCAGGCCGACGCCTGTGACTTTCTCGTCGTCACCTCGTGCAAATGGCTGCTGGCCCCACATGGAATCGGCGTCTTCTACTGGAACCGCCAGCGCCGGCCAGACATCGAGCCGGCCAACATCGGCTGGTACAGCGTCGTGGACGACCTGCAGTTCCCTTATGAACTGAAGCCGACCGCCGGACGCTTCGAACTCGGTGGGCCGAACATGGTCTCGATATACGGCATGGAGCCGGGGCTGGGCATTCTGCTCGCGACGGGTGTCGAACAAATCACGCAACACGTCCTTCGGCTGGGCAGCCGGTTGCTGGACGGGCTACAGGGCCTTCCGCTGGAGATCATCACCCCGCTCGACCCGGAACTCCGCGCCGGAATCGTCAGCTGGCTGGACGACAATCCACGTGGAACCGCTGCTGCCCTCTCAGCCCGCGGCATCGAGGTCACCGGGAGTTCCGGGCGCATCAGGGCCGGCATCCACCTCTACAACGACGCCAGCGACATCGACCGGCTAATCGAAGCGATGCGGGATATTACGAGCTGACGGAGCGGGCAAAGCGAAGGGTAGACCAGTCGTCGCCCTGGCCGGTGCGGGTCCAGCCGTCGCTTTCGAGGGTGGCGGCGAACTCTTCGAGCATCCGCTCGACCTTCTGGCGTTCGCCGTAGTCCATCTCGTCGCGGACGATGCGGATGTACGGGTAGCCGTCATCGGAGTCACCGCCATCGACGTACTCGTCGTCAAGCGGAAATGCCGTCGACTCTCGGACGTGCATCGCGCCGGTCGGTCCGGCGGCAACGGCCACCCATTTCACCATCCCGGAGGTGAACAGGCCAGGTCGCTCGTCCCAGACTGCCTGAATCTCGATCGTCTCAGTTGACATGCCGCACTCCTCATCGTCATAGCCCGGTCACATGCCGATTCAGGCAGATTCAATCTATCATGCAGCATCCGACGACACACGCAGGAAGAACGAGGGACGCCCAATGGAGACTGAAAGCACACCGATCGCCAACGATCGTGACCGGCTTCGTGAGTTCGTGCGCGACGAGGTCGCACCGAGTGCCAGCGAGTGGGACGAGCGAGAGGCAATGCCCCGCGAGCACGTGCACCGGCTCGCAGACGCGGGACTGCTGGCCCAGACGATCGAGCCGGACGCGGGCGGAGGAGGCCGTTCGACGCTCGACGCCGCCCGAACGATTGCCGAAGTCGCCAGGGGCTGCGCCGTCAGTGCGCGTGTACTGGTCGATAGCAACTTCGGCGCGGTCCAGATCATCGACCGCTGGGCCACCGACGAGATCCGTCAACGCTACCTCCCCGGCGTTCGTCGCGGCGAGACGCTGGTCGCCATCGCGATCACGGAACCGACGGCGGGGTCGGCCGCCAACGAACTCATAACGGCGGCGACCTTCGATGGCGACGATGTTGTCCTGACCGGCAGCAAGCGCTGGATCACCGGCGCAGGTGAACGCGATCTCTACCTCGTCTTCGCACGCTTCGATGGAACTCCCGATGCAGCCGGCGTCGGTGCCGTCCTCGTTCCGGCTGATACCGAGGGGTTACGCATCGGCGACCGCGAGCCGACGATGGGTCTGCGCGGCCTGCGCGAGGGCGAGTTGCACTTCGAGGGCTGCCGCGTCCCCGACTCGCACGTCATCGTCGAGCCGGGCGGGTTTGGACGACTGATGGCTGCCTACAACGGACAGCGGGTCGGCGCGGCGTCGGTCTCGCTCGGGCTGGGTCGTGGAGCGCTTGACATTGCGGTGGCATATGCGAAGACGCGGCGGCAGTTTGGGAAACCGATCGCCGAGTTCCAGGCGATCCAGTTGATGCTGGCCGACATGGCGATCCAGCTCGACGCTGCCGAACTGCTGATCGAACGTGCCGCAACGACGCTCGACCAGCACGGATTCCCGGCCCGCTACGAGACGAGCGTTGCCAAGACCTTCGCCTCCGAAGCCGGCATTTTCGCCACCAACAGCGCAATCCAGATCCTCGGCGGCAACGGCTACTCACGCAACTTCCAGGTCGAGCGAATGGCTCGCGACGCCCGCATGTTCACGATCGGCGGCGGCACCAGCCAGATGCAACGGCTCGGCGTCGCCGCAACATTGCTCAGGGAGTGACCACACGAGACGCCGTGACCACCTGAGTCGTTTCTTCTGCTTGCTGACGAACGTCGATCGCCGCACCGACACCCGAAACGGCCCGAGTCGGCTGCTCGTTGACGTGCAACTGGAAGACGTCAGGCCGGGAATAGTGGCCGACGACGTCGAAGTCGTACTTGCCGCGTGCGATGTCGTCGAGGTCGATCTCGGCGGTCAGGATCGCCTCGCCGTCGAAGTTTGGCCCTGCCAGGATCTCACCGAGTGGCGAGACGATGACCGAGCCACCGCGCGAGAGGATGCGTTGCGGGTCGTCGTCGCCACCGATCGCGTAATCCTCGGGGTAATCGCTTCGGCGGGCGAACTGGTTGCAGGAGAGCACATAGCAGCGTCCCTCACAGGCGATATGCTGCATGCTGGCGATCCACGAGTCACGCTGGTCGGCGGTGGGAGCACAGTAGAGTTGGATGCCCTTCTGGTACATCGTCATTCGCAGCATCGGCATGTAGTTCTCCCAGCAGATGACCGCGCCGATCTTGCCAATCTCGGTCTCAAAGACCGGCAACGTCGAACCGTCGCCGTAGCCCCAGACAAGCCGTTCGGAGGCCGTCGGCATCAACTTGCGGTGCTTGCCGAGGTAGGTGCCATGCGGGTCGAAGAAGAGGACCGTGCAGTAGAGCGTCCCACCGTCCCGCTCGATGACACCCATCACCAGGAAGACGCTGTGCCGACGTGCCATCGCCGCCAACCGATCGACAGCCGGGCCGGGAACATCGACCGACGACTCCCAGTAGCGCCGGTACTCGTCACGCCCCTCTGGCGTTCGCGAGCCGACGACCGCACCGAAGTTCAGCCCACGCGGGTAGCACGAAACAAACGCCTCGGGAAAAACGACCAGCCGTGCCCCGGTCGCGGCAGCCTCCGCTACCAGCCGCTCGGCCTTGTCCAGCGTTGCCTCCCGGTCGAACCCAACCGACGCGGCCTGGACGACTGCCGCCGTGAACTTCGTCTCGCCGTTCATCTGTCAATCTCCATCTGCTGCACAACCCGGACGTCCAACCGCGAACTGCTCGTCACCGTACGGTGCAGAATCGGGTGATGTCAATGTGTGTCGCGGGGGTGCGACCCCCCCGTCCCCTCCCCTGAAAAGGGAGGGGGGCCAGTGGTGAACGCGTCAGTCGCCAATCTGAGACATTAGCGGTCGAAATGAGGAACACGCACGCTCGACACAGGCACCCCTCCCCGCGTCGGGGAGGGGCCGGGGGTGGGGTTCGCACCGAGGACTGCTACGTCTGACGTCCCACTCCTGCTCACCCGAAAGGCGCATAATGTGCGATGGTAGAGGCGGTTGGACGTATCGACACGGAAGAACCGGGAGAGCATCAGGTTGGCGCTGGTCGATGACCATGTCGTATTGAAGAATGGTGAACTCTACGTCGTCTGCGGGCCGGACGGCGATATCCGCGCCGATGCCAGGAACGACGGTCTCTACTTCCGCGACATGCGACACGTCTCGCAACTCCGGCTAACCGTCGATGGCTGGCCGCTCGATCTGCTGAGTGACAGCGCCGATGCGATCGACCGGCAGACACTCTATCTCACCAATGCGACTGGCGGGGCGCACTTCGAGGCCGTCGCCCGCTCGCTGGCGATCATTCGCGACCGGACGCTTGACGGCGCGCTGGTGGAGCGCGTCTCCTTCACAAACCACAGCCGCGACCCGCTCAACTTGACCGTCCGTCTTGAAATCGCCGCCGACTTCCGCGACGGCTTCGACATCCGTGGTTTCGCGGCTGCCGATGAGCCACCGGTCGTCCGCGCCATGGCCATCGGCGAGCGATTCGACCTCCAGCGCGATACGCCAGATGGCCGCCACTACCGCACCTGCGTCACCGCGACTCCGCGTCCGGGTGGTGCGACCGTGCCGACCCGTAGCACTGGTGCACCGGAAGCGCGCATTGAGATCGCACACGCCATCGCGCTGGCACCGGGAGCGACGGAGTCGATCGAGTACCGGATTGCGCCTGAGGTCATCGACGACACCGACGACCGGCAGACGCCGATCCGGTTGCCAGACCGTGATGGCGAATCGACCGGGAACCTCGGTCAGTTCACGCGCATTACGTCCAGCAACACCGTCTTCAACCGCGTCCTGCTCCGCTCGCTGGACGATCTTGGTGGCCTCGTCACGCCGTTGCCGGGTGGTCAGACCATCATCGCGGCCGGGCTGCCCTGGTACGTTGCACCGTTCGGACGCGACAGCCTGATCGTTGGCCGGCAACTGCTGCCGTTCAATTCGACCTTCCTGGCTGGTGCGCTGCGTTTCCTTGCATCGGTTCAGGGCCAGCGCGACGACCCGAGCCGCGACGAGCAACCGGGCCGGATCGTCCACGAAGTGCGCTTCGGCGACCTCTCGCGACGTGGTGTCATCCCATTCTCCCGCTACTACGGGACGGTCGACGCAACGCCACTGTTCCTCCTGATGCTGACGGAATACCTCGACTGGACCGGCGACGACGCGCTCTTCGACGAACTGCGCCCGAACGTGGACCTCGCGCTTCAATGGATCGAGTCATCCGGCGACTCGGACGGCGATGGGCTGGTCGACTTCAAGCAGCGCGCGGAGGGCGGGCTGCAGAATCAGGGCTGGAAGGACAGCCACGACTCACTGGAACACCTCGACCGCTCGGAAGTCACCGGCCCGGTCGCGCTGATCGAGGTCCAGGGATACGTCTACGCAGCACGGATCGGCCTCGCCCGACACCTCGAACGCCGTGGTGAGCACGACCGGGCCGCCGAGCAACGCGCCGCTGCCGACCGGTTACGAACGCTCATCAACGAACGCTTCTGGATGCCTGACCACGCCTATTACGCTGAGGCGATTGACGGCAACGGCAGGCAACTCGCCGGTATCGCGTCCAACCCTGCTCATCTGCTCGTCTGCGGCGTTCCCGATGACCGGCAGGCGGCTGCGATCGTCAGCCGGTTGTTCGAGCCGGACATGTTCAGTGGCTGGGGGATCAGGACGCTGGCGGCGACGATGCCGCACTACAACCCGGTCTCGTACCATCGCGGCTCGGTCTGGCCACACGACAATGGCTTCGCGCTCTGGGGGCTGCGCCGGATGTTCGCCGTCGAGCGGCTGGAACAACTGGCAACGGCCCTGTTTGACGCAGCCGCCCGAGTTCCCCGCCAGCGCTTGCCCGAACTCATCAGCGGATTCACTCGCCAGGGCACTCCGAACGAACTCCCGATTGCCTACCCAATCTCCTGCTCGCCGCAGGCGTGGGCCGCCGGTGTCCCGCTCGTCATCGTCGAAACACTGCTCGGCCTGCGCGCCGACGCCGCAAGCCGCTCGCTGTTTCTCGCCCCGCATCTGCCACCCTGGCTCGACCAGATCGACCTCCACGGCCTGCGCGTCGGCGATGCGTCACTCGACCTTCGGGTCATTCGAGACGGAGATCATGCCTATGTCGAAACGCTCTCCAACGATAGCGGCGTGAGCGTCACGACAGCCTGACACCCTCCAGCGAGCAGGATTCGTTGATTGGGTTTGCGACCCGCCGATGCCTGTCGGATACTGCCCCTCAATCGAGTTGACTCAGAGGGGGAGTGATGTCCGACGAACGAGCAATCCTGGTTGCCCGCGATGGGCAGGTTGCAACGATCACGTTGAACCGGCCCGCCGTTCGCAACGCGATGAACTATCAGGCGCTGGAGTTGCTGGAGCAGGAACTGGATGCACTGGAGACCGACCTGCCTCGGGTCGTCGTCCTGCGCGGGACGTCGCCGGGCTTCTGTAGCGGGATCGACCTGAAGGAATCGCGGAAGGCGACCCCGGAGTTCGCCAACCGGCGAGTCACGCTGATGCATCGGGTGCTGCGCAAACTACGCCGCTTTCCATCACCGGTCATCGTCGCCGTCGATGGCGTCGCAACCGGCCTCGGCTGCGAACTGGCGATCTCCGGCGACATCCGGCTCGCCAGCCGCGATGCTCGCTACGCCTACCCCGAACTGCGTGTCGCGGTTCCATCGCCATCGCACCATCTGGTCTGGCTGATCGGGCTGGCCCGCGCGCAGGACATGCTGCTGACGGCCCGCTGGGTCGACGCCGACGAGGCTGAACGCTTCGGCGTGGCGACCCGCGTTGTCGACGACATCGACGCTGCGGTCACTGCGGAAGTCGATAGACTCCTCAGGCTGGCTCCGCGCTCGCTGGTCGACACAAAAGCCAACATCTGGCAGGCAATCGACCACGGCGCAGACGCCGCCAGCGAACACCACATCGCCGGTGTCACCCACGCCGCCGGCACCGAAGACCGCCGCGAAGCGCTGGCCGCGTTCGCAGAGAAGCGGGACCCGGTTTTTCGAGGGACGTAGGTGAGTCGGGATTGGGGATTGGGGATTGGGGAGTTTTGAACGTCGTCGGACCTCGTCCAAGAGCCACTCAGTTCAAGACCCCCGAATCCCCAATCCCCAATCCCCAATCCCGACCAACGGAGGAACACATGAACGAACCACTCGCGGGTCTCCGCGTGATCGAGTTGAGCAGGCATCTGGCCGGGCCGTTTGCGGCGATGACGTTGGGCGACCTGGGGGCCGATGTCCTCAAGGTTGAGCCTCCGGGCCGGGGCGATGACACGCGCGGGTTCCCGCCCTACTGGCGCGACAGCGGCGAGAGTTGCTACTACCTGTCAACGAACCGTAACAAGCGCGGGATGACGCTTGATCTGGCGTCGCCCGACGGGCAGGAAGTCCTGCGGATACTGGTCGCTGACGCCGACATCCTGATCGAGAACTTCCGGCGTGGGACGCTGGAACGATGGGGGCTGGGTTACGAAGACCTCCGCGCGATCAACCCACGGCTGATCTTCTGCACCATCTCGGCAGTTGGTACGACCGGACCCGACCGCGACCGGGCCGGGGTCGATCTGCTGATGCAGGCATACGGCGGGCTCATGAGCATCACCGGCGAGCAGGGACGTCCGCCGGTCCGTGTTGGAACGTCGCTGGTCGACCTGACGACCGGCGCCAACGCCGTCCAGGCGATCCTCGCAGCCCTCTACGTCCGCGAGAAGACCGGCAAGGGGCAGAAGGTCGAATCGTCGCTGCTCGAAGGTCAGGTATCGTGGATGACGTACCACGCCGTTTCCTACTTCGCGTCAGGAGAAGTGCCGGAGCGTCTGGGTTCCGGCCATGCCAGCGTGGCTCCGTACGGTGCCTTCCCAACCAGCGACGGCTACCTGGTCGTCGCCGTCGCGACCGATGCGCTCTGGAAACGATTCTGCGGCGCGCTCGGTCATGACGAACTCATCGACGACGAGCGCTTCCGGACCAACCCACTGCGCTGTCAGAACCGCGACGATCTCGAAGCGACACTGACACCGATCCTCGCGACCGACACTGCCGACGCCTGGGCCGCGAAGATGGACGCTGCCGGAGTGCCTTGCAGCCCGGTCAACACGCTGGATACCGTCCTGAATCTGCCACAGGTGCTCTACCGCGAGATGGTCGTCGAGACCCCTCGCGACGACATTCCGGATCTGCGCCTGCCTGGTATCGCCGTCAAACTCCACGACACGCCCGGCACCGTCCGCCTGCCACCTCCCAGCCTCGGCCAGCACACCGACGAGGTGCTCACATCGCTCGGCTACGCTGGCGACCGAATTGCGGCGATGCGCGAGGCGGGGGTGGTGTAGTACGGCGGGATTGGGGATTGGGGAGCTTCGAACGGAGACTGTCCCTTCAAGACCCCCCAATCCCCATTCCCCAATCCCGCCATCAACGAAGGGACACACTCATGAAAATCATCCGTAAGGAAGAGCACAGTAGTTCACTGGGGCAGACATTCACCGGCAAGGTGACGCTGGAGCGGGTGCTGGATCAGCAGCGCGAGGGCGGGATGGGTGTGTCGATCGTCCATTTCGAGAACGGTGCGCGGACGAACTGGCACGAGCATCCGGGCGAGCAGGTGCTGATCGTGCTGGAGGGTGAAGGCCGCGTTGGGACCGAGACAGAGGAGTTTCTGGTCTACCCTGGTGACGTCATCCACGAGCATCCCGGAGAACGACACTGGCATGGTGCCGCGCCGGGCAAGAACATGACGCACATCAGCATCACGACCCACGGCTCACCGACCTGGTACGACGCGCCGAGCGAGTAACACAGACGAGCGACCGGGTGGTGCAGGGGGCCACGCGGTCGCTCGCGTTCCGTTCGAGTCACAGCGGCCAGGTGCCCGTCCGCATCCGGGGACGAGCGCCCGGACGTTCCGGGAGCCGAGCGGAGATAGCAACGAAAAACACAGATCCGTACGAGTCGTCGCCAGGCTGATGACCGTTCTGTTTGCAGTATGAACGGCTTCCTCGCGTCGTCGCGAATCGGACTGTACGACAGCGCTGTCATACGCTGTACAGACGAAACGGGCCGTGGGTTGATTCCCACGGCCCGTTGCTTTGTGATGTCTACTGATACACCGGTGGCAGTTCGTCGTAGCGCCAGATGTAGTAGTGCAATCCGATGTTTCCTGCCTCAACCTCGAAGCCCGGCGAGTTACCCGGCGTGTAGGTCAGGCAGCGCCGCTCGAAGCACTGGATCAGGACGTCCTTGTAGACGCCACCGACCTTGACCTCGGCCCAGTAGGCTTCGGTGATCGGGAATCCAGTCGCGTAATACGGGTTGTCGAATAGCGGCCAGAGCATGTAGTTATCGCCGTAGTAATCGTAAATCGGGCCGTCCGAGTTCATGAAGTCCCAGAAGACGTCAGCCACGCGATGGTTCGTCTCCGGCACGTAGACGTAGGCTCCGACGCCGTACCACGCCAGCGACGGGTCGTCCCAGACGAGACCCGCGCGATTGATGCGCTCAGTCCGCAGACCTGCCACGTCGAGCGGGACATACAGTTTGTTCCAGAAGGTCGCGTAGGTCGGGGCGTAGTGGTCATCGACGTCACCGGCGGCCGGAATCTCAGCCGAGCCCCAGTACTCGAAATCGTTGTCGCCCATCTGCATCTGACCGGTGATCAGTTCCTTGGCCAGCAGACCGTTCGTCACGTACCACTCGCTGTCGTACGGGACGCTCATGTCGGTCGTGATCTCCATCCGGGACTTGTCGAAGTACTGAACGAAGCGAGCGCCGTTGTGTCCCTCGGTGTACGGCTCGAAGAACGCGTTGCTGATCGCGTCTGGTCCCCACATCCAGGTCCGGCTATCGACTCCTTCGAGAACAGCCAGGTCAGTCCGCGCCCATGTCCGTAGGAATGGCTCGCCCTCGACCGGCTCGGCGGCGGCTGACATCATCATCGACAGCAGCATCACTCCAGCGATCGCAACGGCAGACAGAGACCTCAAGCGTCGAAGACGCACGACGATACCTCCTTGTATACCCCGGCCCGGCACCAGCGGCGGGCCAACGTTCGAGATCATAGGACGCATGACGGAGCCGGACATCGTGCCGCAGGACATTACTTGACTGTCCAACAGGACAGTCCCCCTGTCGTCCTGAGCCGCAGCGAAGGACCTCTCCGCGCTAGCATCTTGAGCGGTCAAGGCGGAGAGGCCCTTCGCTGCGGCTCAGGACGACAGGGGGACCGTCGAGCGGGTCTCTGAAAGGTCGTCCGTTGACGCAGAAGCCGGATGCGCGACAATGGCGCGTCGACGCCATAGTGAAAACGTACAAGGAGCCGAAATACATGCCATTCGCCGAACCACAGGCCCGCCGGGTTGAGCGCGTCCGCGCCGCGATGCGGGACGCAGGAATCGACGCGCTGTACCTCAACTACGGAAGCAACTTTCAGTATGTGACCGGCCTTGAAGAGCCGATGACCTACATCGTGGGTCGCCAGTATGGCGACTGGATCACCGGGCTCGTCCTGCCACTGGAGGGTGACGCGACGCTAATCCTCCGGCCGAGCTGGCTGCGCGAGTACGAGAGCGGGATGCCGTTCGAGGTGATGGCGATGCCGGATGGCGCTGACCCGGACGGATTCCTGGCCGAGTCGGTCGCAAAACTCGGGTTGGACGGCAAGACGATCGGCGTCCCGAAGATGCTATGGAGTGAGACGCTGCTTTCACTCCAGCGTGCGCTGCCGAACGCGCGCTTCGTTCCGCTCAGTGACCATGTCATCGACAGGATTCGCGAGGTCAAGGACGCCGACGAGATCGAAGCGCTGGAAGCCTGCGCGCGGATCACCGACGCTGCCTTCGGCGCCGTCATCGCTCAGATGCGGCCAGGGATGCTCGATCGGGACCTCGTCATCGAAGTCGACTACCAACTCAAGAAGCACGGTGGCGACGGCTACTCATTCATGCCGGCTGTTGTTCTGGACGGCCACGGCACGCGCTGGGCAAAGACCTGGATCGACCGGGAGGAACCGAAGCCACTCGTCGAAGGCACGTCAGTCGCCTTCGACCTCGGGGTCCAGTACCGTGGCTACACGTCTGATTTCGGACGATCGGCGTTCATCGGCGAGCCGCGCGACGAGCCGCTGCGCGCGTGGAAGTCGATCACGAAGGCGATCCAGGCGGCAATGGCCGTCATGGGCGACGGCAAGATCACGCCAGCCGGGATTCACGATTTCGTCGTTGAGTCCGTGACCGAGGATGGCTTTCGCGATCAGTTCTCATGGTACGCGCTTGGTCACTCGATTGGCCTCGATGTCCACGAGAACCCATGGATGCTACCGGAGTTCACCGAGCCAATCCGGGCCGGGATGTGCTTCGCGCTGGAACCGAAGATTGGCCGTCCGGGCTCGTTCTACGTTCGCTGCGAGGACGTCTGTGTCGTCGAGCAGGACCGGGCGAGGGCACTGACGAAGCATCCGTACGACACCATCGTCATCACATAGAGCAGGTTGCAGAAACGTCCCCCCTGTCGTCCACCGCCCAGAGGGCACCCGGCAGCGAAGGACCTCTCCGGCACAGGGAACAGGGGATAGGGAAGCGGGAACAGGAGCGAGAACCTCCGTGGGCCAACTCCTGTTCCCTGTCACCTGTTCCCTGTTCCCAAGGCAGAAGAGGTCCTTCGCTGCGGCTCAGGACGACAGGGGGTAAGCATCAACTCTGCTGAGTTGCCCTGCCTTGCTCATCCCAATGATCTGACGTTAGGCGCTGTTCTGGCATGGTGATGAGCAAGCCTGTGCTCAATCCATGTTGACGTCGTGTGACATACAGACTATCGTAGCGCGTCAGTACATTTCTGCTGAACACAAGGCAAACGTGGAGATGCGGTTCGACGCGAGGCGTTGCGCCTGCACAGGCTGCGTTCGTAGATGACGAGGAGTGCAGGCGATGTCGCGATCGTTTCGAGTTGTGCTGGTGACCATCCTGCTGCTGACGAGTCTCGCGGTTCTCGCGACTCCTGTCGCCGCGGAGCCAGACGCGCCACTGCTCGAACCCTCGGCCGAGGCCATCATCGACGGCCAGTACATCGTCGTCTTCAACGATGACGTAAGCGATGTCCCCGAACTCACCAATCAACTGATTGACAGACACGGCGGTGAAGTTCTCCACATCTACGAGCACGCACTACGTGGTTTCAGCGCCCGGTTGTCCGATGCTACTGTCGACGCACTTCGAAGTGAGCCGACGGTTTCGTTCGTGCAGAAGGACATTGAAATCTCCATTCGCCAGACGACGCAGACCAGCGCACCGTGGGGTCTCGACCGCATTGACCAGCGCGACCTGCCGTTGAACACCACGTACACGTATGGGAATACCGGCGCAGGGGTCAACATCTATATCCTCGACGACGGTGTCCGCGTGACCCACGAAGAGTTTGGCGGGCGTGCGTCCGTCGCGGTCAGCGCATGCGGTTCGACCGACACCGGAGCAAACCACGGAACCCATGTCGCTGGAATCGCTGCAGGATCGACCTACGGGGTCGCGAAGGGCGCGAACATCATCTCGGTGAGTATGTACGCCTGCAAAGGAAACGCTGGATCAACTTTCGTCGCCGCGATTGACTGGATTACCGAGAATCATGTCAAGCCGGCGGTCGTGAACATGAGCTTCGGCTGGGAGTTGACGCTCGGCCAACCGAAGACCGCCGAAGAGATCGCGGTCGAGAACTCGATTGATGCCGGAATCGTCTACGTTGGAGCAACGGCGAACGAGTTCGTCGACTCATGCGCCGACTTCCCGTCACGAATCGACGGCGTCATCACGGTCGCGAATATGACGATCACGGACGAAGTGAACGCGAATACGGCCTATGGGCCATGTGTGGACATTTTCGCGCCAGGATCCTCCATCACGTCGGCCATTGCCACCAGCGACACAGCGGTCAACGTCGCGAGTGGGACATCAATGGCGACGCCGCACGTCAGCGGTGTCGCGGCACTCTACCTGGAGCGCCATCCCAATGCGACGCCAGCCGAAGTGTTCGACGCCATCGTCGGCAACGCCACCGTCGATACGCTGACGTCTCCGTCGGGCGCGACGGTGTTGCCGAATGACACGCCAAACCGGATGCTGAATTCGTTGGTGGGTTTGCTCTCCATTGATCCCAGTGCCGGTGGACCATATTCGCTTGCGGAGGGAGCGTCCATCTCGCTCGACGGCTCGACAGCGGACACAGGTGGCACGGTCACCTTCGCCTGGGATATCAACGGCGACGGCATCTACACGGATGCCAGCGGTGAGAACCCAACCCTCTCATGGTCGCAGTTGACTGCGCTTGGCATCGCGAATGGTCCTGCGACCTTCGATGTCAGCGTCCAGGTCTTGGATGGAACTGATACGTTCACTTCGCCAGAAACGACGCTCACGCTGGCGAATACCGCACCCGTCGTCACTGCGCCGGTCAACCAGACCGCAGTCATCGGCACCCCGGCGAGCATCACGCTTGGCTCGTTCGCCGATCCCGGCATTGAAGGTTCCTGGCAGGTTTCCGTGAACTGGGGTGACGGGTCTCCAGTCGAAGCGTTCTCTACCGGCAATTTCGGCTCGCTCGGCTCGCTCGACCACGCTTTCGCGATGTCGGGGGCTATCACGGTCACCATCCAGGTCAACGACGCCACCGACACTGGGACGGCAACCTTCGTTGTCAACGTCCTGAGTGCCAGCGACCTGCTCGCGCAGTTGCGGACCACCACGATCACGATGGTCAGCGACGCAACAACTGAGCGGACACTGCTGACCAGTCTCGATCTGACGTTGCGACTCATCAACGCCGGTCAACCTCGACTCGCCCGCGTCGCGCTCGTAACGTACGAGACACAGGTCATGCGAGCCAATTCAACGCGACGCATCACCCCGGCCCTCGCCCAACGGCTGATCGCTGACGCGAGAGCCGTCGCCAACGCCCTTCGCTAGCGCGGCTCTCACGAAGGTGGGCCGCGAGATGACAGTGCATCTGCACCTCGCGTCAGTCTGCCCCGGTGAACTCGAACGCGGCGCTGGTCCAACGCTCGCTGTGCGGGACGGTGCCTTCAAGGTGAATGGTCGTCGTCTCACCAGGGGCCAGCGCAGCGATGGTGGATTCGCCAGAATCGACCTGCTGACCACCAGCGTCGAGAATGCTCCACTGAATCCCGGCACCATTCAGGAACTGCGCGCCAGTGTTCATGACATTGGCGCGCACGACGTAGTTGCCGCTGGAAGCGCTGGCGAAGACACGCACCTGGGTAAAGGTCAACGGCCCGGAGGTAACGTCCGGCGCGGATCGCCCAGGTTCCGGTTGCGGAGAGCCGACATAGCCGGGCAGTTCGGATGTCGGTGTCTCAACGCCTGTCTGGGTAGTTGACGTGGGCTGGTGATCGGGCCTTGAAGAGGCGTCGTCCCCTCCACAACCTGTCACCAGCACACAGAACATGACGGCAATCCAGCAGCGCGTCGCCCACGTCACCGTCGGGCGTCCTCCTGCCTGCTCATTGCAGGTATGAGACAGAGATGTCACCCCATACGACGCTGACCAGACCGGAGTCATACAGCAGCGTACCTCCTGGAGTTCGCATCGTGGCGCTAAAGGAGTCCGCGCCCGAGAAGACGCCACCGAGATCCTGGACCTTCATCCGGACGACAGCAGGAGTCGATGTCGGCCGCCGGCCGTCGTGCCCAGCTATTGTGCCCTCGGCTTCGATGATCGCCTGATTCCCCGCGGCCGCGATCCAGCGAATCTTTGTACTCTGGAACACGCCGAGCGACGTGGCCAGGTTTGCAATTCCGTTCGGCTCGTTACGGGCATAGTTCGCACCGATTGGGAGCGTCGTCATCTGGCCATACTGGTCAAGGCCAAGTCCTGCGCTCACCACACGTCCTTTGAGATTGATCTGGACGAACTCAATCGGCGACGCGGTACTGCCCTCCCAGTACTGGTTCGACGCCGGAACGGCGACGGTCAACATCCAGACATCCGACGGCAGGCTGGTTGCCGAGGTCTGCGCGACGCCTGACGCATTGAGGTTTGTTGTGTACGTCATCGGCACCGCCGTCATCGTCGGGGTGAGGGTAAACGTCGCGTTGGCGAGTGCCAGGTTCCCCGGTGAGCCGTCCGCCTCCTGGGTTGCCTGGACCGAGAGTACACCTGCCCGGCGACCGTCGGTCAGCGTCGTGCCGGTGTAGACGAACGTCAGGTCTTCCTTGTCGATCGTGAAGTCCGATGAGAGCGTCGAGCCGAGGTAGAGCGCCTCTTCCGCGAAGGACGTAACGACGCTGGTGTTCGCTGCCGGTTGATTGACAACAATCGAAGCGCTCGCAAGCCCGTTCACGTCCGTCAGGCCGCTGGCCGATTGTGTCCCGAGCGAGAACGAGAGCGTTCTTGACGACAGCGGCGCGCCGTCTACCGCATCGGTAAGCGTCGCGCGGAACGTCGCAGGGTCCGAATACTCGGCTGTCGTATCGCCGCTATAGACGATGGTCGTCGGTCGCTTGGTGACCTCGTACGCCACAGTGGTGGATGCGGCGTCGTGCTTGCCGTGGCGAGGCATCGAAATCGTGAGTGTGTACGTCCCGATCGGCACGGCCAGCGTCGGGTTGACACTGACAACTCCGATTCCATTCGACGTTGCCATGACAGTCTGGCTGTTCACACCATCCGACAGCATGAACGTTACGCTCGCGCCGACGATCGTCTCGGTCGGATCAGTCAGATCGTTCAACGTCGCTTCAAATCCTGCTGGTGTTCCCCATGGAGCGCTCGTTGCGCCGGTGTACATGATCCCGGTCTCGTGGAGGACGACCTCAACGCGGAACTCGGCTTCAGTCGCGACAGTGCCATCCGTCGTGCTCACACCACGTGCCCGCACCGTGTAGACCCCAGTCGCCGCGTTGGCAGGTACCGTGATGGAGACATTCGCGGTCGATCCGGCACCGGCGTTGAGGGACATTGTGTGCGTCGATGCCGTCCAACCAGTCGGCAGGCCAACGACTGTGAAGTCGAACGTGTCCGTCGCCTCGCCCGTGTTCATCACCGTGAAACTGACTGGATTGGCTTCATCGGGGACGACATCGAACTGTTGTGGTTGCCCCTGAGCGGTCGTCGGGTCAACCAGCACACCCGGCCCGCGCACGTCGAAGTAGGCTCGAATCGCGTCCCCACTCGGCCCGATTGCCCGGACCGCAACATTCGAGGCTGCGCCATCGCGCCATGTGCGACTCATGGTGCGTTGTGGCGTGGTCAAATCGCTCGGGTTCCAGGCGTCGCCATTCGAGCCGCTATAGCAGACTCCGTTGGCGTCGCAACCAGGGTTCGTCATGCCATCCGGCCGCATGATATCGATTGGCCGGACATTCTGATCGGAACTGGTGTACTGCGACTCATCGATACGCCAGATGACCAACCCGCTATCTGATGCCGAGGCATCGTAGGTATTCGCGGTCGACTGCCGGTTCTCAATGATGAAGTAGTCGTTCGCGCCGCGTTCGTAGTCGTAGAGAATGTAAGCCTGACCGGCGGAGTCAGCCCGATTCACCGTGTAGTAGCCATCATTCACAACGACAGTCGGCGTAATCCAGCCCCAGTGCAACTTCTGCCATGCACTGGTACGCATGAACTGGGCGTTACCCGCGCCACAGGTCGGGCCGGATATGTCCAGCGCGCCGACTCCAAAGCCATATAGATCGCGCATGTTCAGCGCGATATGGGCAATCTCGTGGATGTGCGTCATCAGGTTGGTGGCCGTCGTCCCCATCGCGACGCCGTAGCCGCCGGTGAAGTTCTTGCCATCGATCGCGCCGGCGTCGATCCCACGGGCGGCACCGCAGTTCTCCGCCGCGCTATTCGGCGCAGTCACGTGCATGATGACCAGTTCGAGGTTCGTGATCGTGCCGTCGTTGTTGCTATCGAAGACGGAGAAGTCAACGCAGTCATCGATTGCGTCGACGGAACTTCGATTGCGGGCCGTTTCCGTCATCGCGTCGAAGTTCGCCCGCGTGTCGGTCGTAACGACGGCCACGCCATTGTTGAACGCTCCGCACCCCTCTATTGCAGGTAGCAACGAGAGATCACCGAACGAGTCGTTCTGGAAATAGTTGGCGAGGCTCGGAAACCCCAGGCCGAAGAACGTCGTCTGCGCCCAGGTCTCGTCGAAGCCTGCTGGAAGCGCAAGATCGGTGAACCCGCGCAGAATGACCAGCATCGGCCGATCCTGCTGCCCTGCGGCAACGCCATAGTAGCCATCGTGAACAGTGCCCGAGTGAGAGAAGTCCGGCAGGACAGCCGGATACGGCGACGCAGCAAAGACGTTGCCACCAACGATGAGGACGAGAAGACCGAAAACGAGACCAACGACAGCGGTACGCATCACTCGCGCTCGCATTTCCATTTGCTGACTGGCACGCCAGTCAGGACAACACCACCCTCGACGACATCCATCAACATCGCAGCACCGGACACAGCAGCGCCAGGGTCGCGACATCAACATGCGAACGTGGAGATATTGTCTCTATTGCCGAATCGGATGAACAGGACGATTACTCCCCGTTCGCTGGATGTCCTGGCAACGTTTGTCCGAACTCATGGAGGGCGAGAATCGCCAACTGCCAGAGATTGACCGTGTCGCCGCCGTCCTGCGATTCCCTGAGAGGAAGACGGCTTTTGACACGCAGGTTTCGATGTCTCGCGCATCGCTCGACGGCAACCCATGCTATAACCGACACGAACGGGCCAAATCGGACGGGTGGGAGGACAATTCATGACAGCGACGGAACAACGAGTCATCGGCCACGCAATGCCACGGGTAGACGCTCCGGCCAAACTGACCGGCCAGGAACGCTACGCCGGCGACCTGAACCTGCCGGGACTGGTCCATGCGAGACCGGTCCTGAGTGTCGTCGCGCATGCGCGGCTGGTGGGTATCAAGAGTGAAGAAGCGCTGCAGGTGCCAGGCGTCGTGGCCGTCCTGACGGCGGCCGACCTGCCGTTCGCCGCCGAAGGTGGTCCGCCGCGCGCGATGGAGTCGCTGGCCAGGGAGGAAATCGTCTACGCTGGGCAGCCGGTGGCGCTGGTAATTGCCGAGACTGAGGCAGCCGCCGAGGCTGGTGCGGAACTGGTCGAAGTCGAGATCGAGGAACTCCCGGTCGTGCTCGACCCGATGGCTGCGATGGCGGCTGATAGCCCACTGGCCCGCGTGCTGACGAAAATCGGCGAGGACGCCGCCGAAGCCGCGATGCACGGCGTCGGCGGCGGCAGCGGTCCCGAAGAATCCAGCGAGCGGCTCTCAACCAACGTCAGCGGCCAGAGCCATCTCGAGATGGGTGATATCGCGACCGGTTTCTCCCAGGCGGACATCGTCGCCGAGGGAACGTTCGAGACCGCCTGGGTCCATCAGGGCTACATCGAGCCACAGGTCTGCGTCGTCGCGCCGGACGGTATGGGCGGCGTCAACGTCCACGCCAGCACCCAGGGACTCTTCCGGACGCGCCAGGTCATCGCCCAGACGCTTGGCCTCGAGGAGCAGCAGGTGCGCGTCGTGACGATGCCGGTCGGCGGTGGCTTCGGCGGCAAGTTCGGCCTGATCGAGCCGTTGACGGCGGGCGCCGCCCTGGCGACCAACCGGCCGGTTCGACTCCAGTTCACACGCAGCGAGGACATGCTGACCTCCAATCCGACCTCCGGCGGGCGGATCGAGGTCAAGATCGGCGCGACGCGAGATGGCAAGGTCACGGCGATCGAGTCACGGCTGATCTTCGACACCGGCGCCTACCCGAACTCACCGATGGCTGGTGCCGCGTTCGCGGTCGCTGGTTGTTACCACTTCCCGAACCTCGACATCCGTGGCTACGAAGTACTGACCAACCGGCTCGGACCGGGCGCCTACCGCGCACCCGGCAACCCGCAGGCGAGTTTCGCGGTCGAGTCGGTCATGGATGACCTCGCCGATCAGATTGGGATGGACCCGATCGAGTTCCGGCTGCTGAACGTGCCGGTCGAGGGTGACCCGCGCCCGGACGGCAAGGCCTGGCCGATCATCGGCCTCAAGGACTGCCTCGAACAACTCCGCCAGCACCCAATGTGGCAGCAGCGGTCGACGAGTAGCGCCGGACCGAATGGCCGCTACCGCGAAGGCGTCGGCGTTGCTGTCGGCGGCTGGCGCGGTGGGCTGGAACCGGCTGCGGCCCTCTGCCACGTCGATGCCTCCGGCGTCATCAACGTCGTCGTCGGCGCGGTCGATCTGAGCGGAACCTTCACGACGTTCCGAATGATCGTTGCCGAAACGCTGGGCGTCGACTACGACCTCGTCCGCGTCGTCGGGTCGGACAGCACCAACGCCCCCTACTCGGGTGGCAGCGGCGGTAGCAAGATCATCTACACCGTCGGCCAGGCCGTCATGCGGGCTGCCGAGGACGCCAAGGAGCAAATCCTCGAACTGGCCGGCAACATCCTCGAAGTCGCACCACAGGACCTCGAGATCGCTGGCGACCGAGTCCGCGTCAAGGGTATGCCCGCCGAACCCGCCTACGAGTTGACAATCAAGAAGATCGCCTCGCTGACGAGCGGCTTCGGCGCGGCCCATGCCCCAATCTCCGGACGTGGCACCGGTGCGCAGACGGCCAACGCTCCGGGCTTCTCAGCCCACCTCGCTCACGTTCGCGTGGATGTCGAGACCGGCGATGTCGAACTACTGGGGTATGTCGCCTCACAGGACGTTGGCCGGGCGCTTAACCCGGCGGCGGTCGAAGGACAGATCCTCGGCGCCGTCGCGCAGGGCATCGGCTGGGGACTCTACGAGCAGATCACCCACGACGCCGACGGCCAGATGACCAGCGGCTCGCTGATGGACTACGCCCTGCCGAAGGCTGAGCACGTCCCGCCGATCGAAACCGTCGTCCTCGAAATCCCATCGCCCGAAGGACCGTTCGGCGCCCGCGGCGTCGGCGAACCACCAGTCATCCCGGTCGCCGGAGCGATCGCCAACGCGATCCACAACGCCACCGGCGTTCGCCCGACGGCAATCCCGATGACGCCGGAGCGGCTGTGGAAGGCGATGAACGAGAACTAAGCGCACAACCAAACGCAATGAATCCGGTAGGGGCGACATCGCAATGTCGCCCTTTTTCGCGGGTTCGGGCATGGAGAAGGGCGACATTGCGATGTCGCCCCTACTGGATTCATTGAATGGTTTGAGGGTTTACCAGCCGATGACGATAGCTGATCGTTGCTGGCCGGACATGGTGTTGGTCCAGGCGCGTTCGAAGGTGGCACGGTCGGTGACCTTGTAGGCACCGGCGCTGCCGCGGAAGGCGGGGTCGTGGTAGATCACGTCACCGCTGGCAGTCAGGCCGAGGAAGACGACGTAGTGGTCGCCCCACCAGCCGGCGTTCTCGTGGCCGGGTAGCGAACGGTAGTGGACCAGCAGGATCGATGGGCGGCCCATCCGCGATTCGGCGTCGAGTTCTTCAAGGAACCAGTGGCGGAGCTTGCCGTCGGGCGTGTTTGGCCCGTTGACCGGAAAGTCGTGCCGCCATGCCATCTTGACGAGCGGGTCCCAGGCGACGCCGGCGTCATAACTCGGGTCACCGGTCATGCCGATGATGGACTTGCGCACCTGTAACGTCGGGATCGTGATGTCGAACGCACTCAGGACCATCGCGATGCTGGCGATGCCGCAGTTGGAGCCTTCCCAAGGGGTGCCGTCGAACTGGGTGATGTAGGGAACGGTCGTCCGGCCACTATCGAGGAGGGCTTGCTTGCCTGCTGGCGTCGTGGCTTCCGGTGTGGCTGCCCTCGGCTCGACCGCGACAACTGGCGTGGCGGTCTCGGCGACGCCCGGATCGGCACGACGCTCGCCGGGTAATGCTTGAGTAAATCCGCTAAAGGTTGAGAGCAGAACGGTTGCGCTGATAACGCCACCGATAACGAACTGTCGTGCTTCGCTGATACCTGAGATTGACAATCGAAGGATCTCCACCGTGCGCCGCAGGGCACTACGCCCGACAAGGCAGCCAGCTCCGGCCGCACAGATCAGGTTGCCGCACCTCGCCCCGCGGCACTGATTCATAGTTTCCACGCATTGGCAGACGATATCACCGTCTGGATTGCGCGAATTGTATCAACACCAGTGTACGTGCGGGTAGTTGACTTGAAGGCAACGATTGTGTCGAGCGGGACGCGAGACGTGGGGCGCGGGACGCGACGAACAATCGGCTCATCGCGTCCCGCGTCCCACGTCCCACGTCCCGAAAAACCCCTATAACACTGGCAAAACACGCCCCCTCATGGTACAATTATGTCACGTAAAGGAGACCGCATGGACCGCGAACATCGCTGGATGACGACACAGGAAATCGCGGAGGAGATGGGTGTTTCGCCCTCGACGATCCGCCGCTGGCTGAAGGATGGCCGCCTGCAGGGCCGCCGGATCGGCAGGCGCTGGCTCGTGCCACCGCAGGAGCGCGTTGAGTTGACGCCGCAGGAGGCGGCCGAGATGCTACGGGTCGCGCCCGACACCGTCCGCCGCTGGCTGGCCGAAGGCAAGGTGCCAGGCCGTCAACAGGGCCGCCGCTGGCATATCCCTCGCGACGAGATGATCGCGCTCATCGAGCGTGGGTGAACGGGAATCGGGATTCGGGAACCCGGTGCGTTGACGAGGAACACTGTTCTTCGACCGCCCCGATTCCCGATTCCCGCCCTCGTCCTACGCTCGCTGCACCAGCCGATAGCCGGAGCGGATGAAGCGTGGGTGGCCGTCGACGTCACCGATGAACTGGGTGATGCTCTCGGAGTCACCATCGGCGCTGATGAACTCGTCGTCACCAATCGGGACGATGTATTCAGCCGGGAACGTGATCTCCTCGTGAGTGAGCGGGTGAATGACCGTCGACTCCAGTTTGAGTTTCTTGTCCTCAACCGAAACGATCGTCGTGCTGATGTCCCGCTTGTAGGTGCCGGTGTACCGTTCGAGATCGGCGTCCGAGACCTCAATCGGCTTGAGCTTCTCGTTCTTGAGCCCGCAGTAGCGCTCCAGCGCCCACTCGATGATCGGAACGATCGCCTCGGACCCCTTGCTGCTGTTCGTCAGGACCGAGATGGCGAAGTTCTTGCTCGGCACGGCGTACATCTGCGAGTTCTGACCGTTGGTCGTGCCGCCGTGATAGAGAGCCCGCTCACCACCAACCGTCCCGAGCGTCCAGCCGATGCCCCACTCGAACTGCGACGTCACCCGCCGCTGCGGCTCCTGCATGGCAGCGACCGACGATGGTGAGATCACTCCCTCTGCGGACTCGCCGCCGCTCATGTGGAACTGAACGAACTTGAGGACATCTTCGACGTTGCTGATGGCGGCGCCAGCCGCCGACGCATTGCGCGGGATTGGCCACGGCTTTGCAACGGACGGCTGATCCTGACCAGGCAATTGCTGATGACCGGCAGCCGCCGAGTAGACGATGGCGTCGTTAGCGAACCAGAAGGTCCGGTCCATCCCAAGCGGCTTGAACAGCCGCTCGTCCATGATCGACTCGTATGTCTGCCCGAGGACGACTTCCATAATCCGGCCAGCGATGTAGAAACCGCTGTTGCAGTAACTCCACTGCTCGCCCGGCTTCGTGTCCTGCTTCCAGTCCTTCGCCTTCGCAATCAGCGTCTTGAGCGCATCATCTCCGACGCCGGTATCGTCAAAGATATCGCCGTCGATGCCGCTCTGGTGCGTCAGCAGGTGCCGCATCGTGATCTGTTCGAGGGCGTCCTTATCGGAGAGTTCCAGTTCCGGAAGGTACTCGACGATCGGCGTGTCGAGGTGCAGTTTGCCCTCCTCGACGAGTTGCATGACAACCGTCGCTGTCATCACCTTCGTGTTCGACCCGATCTGAAACAGCGTGTCGGGCCGCGTCGGGTACTGTGACTCCAGGCTGATGACGCCGTAGCCATTGCCGCGGAAATCACCGTCGATCAGCGTTCCGACCGCGATACCCGGAATCTGCGACTTCTGCCGGTAATACTCGACAACCTCATCGAGCGTATTGAAGGTGGGTTTCTCTTCGGCCATGAGTTGAGCCTTTCGTGTTGATCGGGAGTCGGGAGTCGGGGTATCAAGCGGATATGTCCTGATCGATACCCTCGACTCCCGACTCCCGGCTCCTGCGTATCCCTACGCTTTTGGAACGAGCCGATACCCCGCCCGGATGAAGCGCGGGGTGCCGTCGTCGGCGCAGATGAACTGGGTGATCTCGTCAGCGCTGCCGGACTCGGCGCCGATGAACTCGTCGTTGCCGATCGGAACGATGTACTCCGCCGGAATCGTGATCTCCTCATGGGTGAGCGGATGCGCCATCGTCGCTTCGACCTTGAGCTTTCCGTCTTCGGCGGTGACGGTCACAAGACCCTCAGTGCGCTTGTACTGTCCCTCATAGCGCTTGAGGTCAGCCGTCTCCATCTCAATGGGCTGGAGTTTTTCGCGAGTGAGGCCACAGTAATGTTCCAGCGCCCAGTCGATGATCGGGTTCATCGCCTCGCCGCCCTTGCTGCTGTTGGTCAGGACGGAGATAGCGAAGTTCTTGTCGGGGACCGCCAGCATCTGGGTGATGTGGCCGTTTGTGCCGCCACCGTGGAACAGCACGCGGTGTCTGCCAATCTCACCGAGCGACCAGCCGATGCCCCACTCAATCTGCGAGGTGACGCGCCGCTGCGGCTCCTGCATGGCTGCAACTGAGTCGGACGAGATGACACCCTCAGCCGTCTTCCCGCCGCTCATATGGAACTGCATGAACTTGAGGACATCCTCGACGTTGCAGATGGCAGCCCCGGCTGCTGCGACGTTACGAGGTAGCGCCCACGGGCTGGCGACCGTCGGATGCTCCTCGCCAGGGTTCTGCGAATGTCCAGTGGCAGCCGAGTAGACGATGGCGTCGTTGGCGAACCAGAAACTGCGATCCATCCCCAGGGGCTTGAACAGCCGCTCGTTCATGATCGTCTCGTAGGTTTCGCCGAGGACGACCTCGAGGATGCGGCCCGCGATGTAGAAGCCACTGTTGCAGTAGCTCCACTGCTCGCCCGGCTGGGTATCCTGCTTCCACTCCTTCGCCTTCAGCATCAGCTTCTCAAGTGAGTCATCACCCACGCCGGTGTCGACGAAGATGTCGCCCTCGAGGCCGCTCTGATGGGTCAGCAGGTGTCGGATCGTGATGGCGTCCTTCGCGGACGCATCAGCAAGTTCGAGATCAGGCAGGTATTCGGCAATTGACGCGTCGAGCTGGAGTTTGCCTTGCTCGACCAGTTGCATGACAACGGTCGACGTCATCACCTTCGTGTTGGAGCCGATCTGAAAGAGTGTGTCGGGCCGCGTCGGATAGTTCGTGTTGAGACTGATAACGCCATAGCCGTTCGCGCGGAAATCGCCGTCGATTAATGTCCCGACTGTCAGGCCCGGCACCTGCGCCTTCTGGCGATAATGCTCGGCCACCTGGTCGAGCGTCTTGAACGATGGAGTTTCGTCGGACACGAGTTAAGCCTTTCGTTTTGGTCGGGATTCGGGAATCGGGATTCGGGGGTGTTGAAGGCTGCTCATCCTCAAAGCGGACCAAGCGGTTTCGCCGACCCCGATTCCCGAATCCCGATTCCCGCGCAACGCGCTACGCGCGTCCCAAATGCCGGTCGTACCAGTTCACCACCCGCTCCAGCAGGTCGAGCATGTGCTTGCGCTCCTGGAGGCCGTGCGGCTCGCGCGGGTAAAGGACGAGCTGGGTCTCGACACCACGGCTCTTGAGACCTTCGTACATCTCGAAGCCCTGGCTCGGTGGGACACGATCGTCGGCTTCCCCGTACAGGATCAGCGTCGGCGTCGTTGCGTTCTGAATGTAGCGGATCGGCGAGAGCCGCCAGTGGGTGTCGGGGTCCTCATCGACGCGACCGAGGTAGCCATCGAAGACGGAGCGAACATCAGCCGTTCCCTGGAACGAGACCCAGTTGGCGATGCCGGCGCCCGAGACGGCCGCCTTGAAGCGGTCGGTGTGGGTAACGGTCCAGTTGGTCAGGAAGCCACCGCCGGACCAGCCACCGACGACCAGTTGGTCGGGATCGGAGATACCCTGCTCGATCAGGTAGTCGATGCCGCTGATCAGGTCCGGCCAGTCAGCCTCGCCGTAGCAGGCGCGAATCGCACAGAGGAACTCGCTGCCACGACCCGATGAGCCACGCGGGTTCGGCATCAGGACGGCGTAGCCGCGCTGGGCCATGAACTGTCCCCAGTCATGCCAGCCGGCGAACGGGTTGACCGTCCACGCGCCGCAGGGGCCACCGTGGATATGCAGCAGCGTCGGGTAGCGGGTGCCTTCCTCGTAGCCGACCGGCAGGATCAGCAGCCCCTGAATCGTCTGCCCATCCGGCGCCTGCCACGAGATCTCGCGAATCTCGCCAAGGTCGATCTCGCGCAGCCACGGATTCAGGTCGGTCAGTTTGCGAGCCTTGCCACCAGCCTTGGCGACGTAGACATCGCCGTAGGAGGTCGCGTCTGCGTGGGTGAAGGCAGCCACGCTACCGTCTTCCGAGAGGGAGAAGTTCGTCGTCGTGCCAGGCGTATCAGGGCCATCGAAGTATGGCTTAAAGGACTTCTCCTCCGGATCAACGACACCGAGCGTTCGGCGCTCGCCCTGCTCGATGGTCGTGACGACCTGGCCGCCGTCCGGCAGCCACTGGAGTCCACCGAACGATACCTCGGCTCCGGGCACCATCACCTTTGACTCGCCACCAGTGGCCGGAATCGTCCGCAGCGCAAAGAAGGACGGGGTTGTGTCCTCGCAGCCCATGAACCCGATCGTCGAGCCATCCGGCGAGAACTCCGGCGTTGCCAGCAGCCCCTCGAAGTTCCCGAGTGACTTCATCTCGCCGTTGAGGTCGAAGGTGACGAGGTCGGGTGCGAAACCATAGTGGGCCTTCGGGTCGGGCATCACGACAGCCGCGAAGCCGTTGCTGTCCGGTGCCCAGTCGAAGCCCCGGCCACCCATGACGCCGACGTGCAGGTCCTCCGGCGAGAGCCGCTTCGCCTCGGGCAGATCACCAGAGGCAAGCGTCGAGGCGTCGGCCGGAACATCGATGACGTACAGTCCGGCGCGCATCGGCTTGTCGTCGATGATCTTGTGGTCGTTGCGCTCTTCCTTGCGCTTCTTCTCCGCTTCCTCTTCCTCGCCCATCGCGGTGAAGCCCAGTTTCGTACCATCCGGCGACCATTGAATCGCCGTCACCGGCCCCTTGGCGTCGGTCAGGCGGACAGCCTCACCACCAGACAGCGACATCACATAGACCTGGGTCTTGCCGCGGTCCTTGCGGTCGGACAGGAATGCGATCCTGCTGCCGTCCGGCGACCAGCGCGGCGAGTTGTCGGCCGCGTCTGAGGTCGTCAGCCGGCGCGGGGTGCCGCCATCGGCATCGACCAGCCAGATCGCCATCGACGGAAGTTCCACCTCCTTTGAGGCAGCCGTCGTGACGTAGGCGACCTGTGAACCGTCCGGGGAAATCTGCACATCAGCGACGACCGTCGCTGAGACTGCCTGTTCGAAGCTCAGCGTGCGTGTTTCTGCCACGAGGATCTTCCGTCCCTCCTGTATGCGAGCCCGACTCGCACGGTAATTGGTAGTGGACAGTATGACAGAAAACCACATCCATTCAAGGGGAGTTGAACAGTCGACACGCATCGTCAGTTACTGGCGCATGCAGATTGCGAAGAAATTGCCAGTGGTTCTGGTCTGGATCGGATTGGAGCGGGACTCATTCGCCGAACGACGCAGGGCATTGCGCGAGTTGAGAAGGTTGACCGCTGGCTGCTGATCGTCGTCGCGATCGCGGCGGTCGTCTACGTGTCGCTGACACCCCATCTGTTCGAGCGGCTTGACCCGATCACCGGCGACGAGCCGTTTTATGTGATGACGGCTTTCAGCATCCTGCGCGACGGCGACCTCGACGAATCGAACAACTACGCAGAGCGTCAGTACGACGAACTCTTCCCCTCACAGCCACTCCCGGCAGACTGGCGCGGCTGGGACAGGATCGCACCAGAGATCGCACCGCACGAGGCGATCACTGAGCGGGACGGGCAGTACACGAAGCACGGTCTCGGGTTGCCCCTGCTGATCGCAATCCCGTTCGACCTGTTCGGTCGGAGCGGGGCCGTCGCCGTCATCCTCGCCTTCGCTGTCGCGCTGGCGGGGCAATGCTACCTGCTGGCGCGAGAGACCGGAGCATCGCCACGGCTGGCGGCCACGATCGCGCTGGCACTCACGCTGACGATGCCGATCGTGCCGTACACGCACCTGCTCTTCCCGGAAGTTCCCGCCGCGCTCTGCCTGCTGTATGCGTTCCGTCGTGTTGCAGCGCCGGGCAATACCACGCTGCAGTGGTTCCTCGCCGGAAGCGCAATCGGCCTGATGCCGTGGTTGCACCAGCGATTCGCACCGACGGCGGTCGTGTTCACGATCTTCATCATGTTTCGCTTCATGCGCGATCGCGGAACGCGTTCTCCCCTTGCCGCACTCGTGCCGGTTGGAATCGGCGGCGTCGCGCTTATCGCGCTGAACCTCTGGCTGTTCGGCGCCCCGATCATGCCATCGGAGAATCACGATGGCTTCAGCGGACCTGCCGGGACGGTCAACGGCACCGTTGGCCTGCTCTTCGACGACAAGTGGGGCCTACTCCTGGCGGCACCGCTGATGCTGCTGGCGATTGCGGCAATCCCGCACTGGTGGCGCGCGGACCGGGCTACAGCACGACTGGCGGCCTTCACCATCCTGCCCTACCTCGCGACGCTGGCGACCTACAGTGTCTGGTGGGGTGCCTGGGGACCGCCCGCTCGCTACCTCGTGCCGGTCGTTCCGTTGGCAGCGGCCCCACTTGCGGCGTGGCTCAGCACGGCAGCGTGGCCCGGACGAGCGACGGCGATCGTCTGCTGGCTGGCCGGAGCGACGCTGACACTGGTTGGCCTGATCGCCCCACAGCGCTTCTATCATCAGCCAAACGAACTGAACCATCTCATCGGCACGCTCGACACCTGGCTGGGGACGACGGTCGCCGACCACCTGGTCGCGTTCCAGACGCTCGATCCCTCTCCGACCGGGCATCGTATCGCCGCAGGTTTGCTCGGCGTTGCCCTGATCGCCATCACGGTCGTGCTCGTCTCATACACGCCTCGATCCCGGCTACGATTGGCTCGCCCCGTGCGATCCAGTCCGATCAGGGAAGGTAGCCAGCCTGAATGATCGCGACCCGGCAGGACGACGCTGATCCACATCCAACCGATCAGATGCATGACGAACAACCGCGTCCGTCAGTACGCCGTCCTGCGCCACTTCCGGCGACGCTTGCAGGACCGGCCATCCCGCTCGTCATCCTGCTGGTGATGGGCTACCGACAGCGCTGGGTCAGCGAAGACGCGTTCATCTCGCTGCGGGTCGTCGATCAGATCCTGGCCGGTAACGGACCGGTCTACAACGAGAGCGAACGGGTCGAGGCCTACACCCACCCGCTATGGGTCGCGATCCTGACGGTCTGGGGCGGTCTCGGACTCCCGACGCCGCTCGGCTCGGTCATCCTCGGTATCGTCGCAACCCTTACCGGCGTCGGCTTCGCGATGGCGGCGTCTACGCTCCTTTGGAATCGTGCGCACCGCCCCATTTGTCATCCTGAGCGGAAGCGAAGGATCTCCCCTTTGCCAGCAAACCAGCGCGCCGTGGAGAGGTCCTTCGCTTCCGCTCAGGATGAAAAAGAACACGCTCATATCCTGGTCCCTGTCGGCGCGCTGATCTTTGCGGTGATCCCGGTCGTTTGGGACTTCGTTACGTCCGGACTGGAAACCGGGCTGTCGTTCGCGTGGCTCGGTGTCGCGTACTGGTTACTGGTACGCGCGTCTCTCGGTTGGAATCGGCAGGTGCTACCGGCCGCGTTCGTGATCGGGCTGGGGCCACTCGTCCGGCCAGACCTGGCGATCTTTGCCGGAGTCTTCCTGCTCTGCCTGATCGTGGCGACCACTGAGCGTTCGTGGCGTGGACTGTTGCGTCGGGCAGGCGTCGTCGTGCTCGTGGCCGGGGCCGTGCCGGTGGTCTATCAGGTGTTCCGAATGGGCTACTTCGCCGCGATGGTCCCGAACACGGCGCTGGCAAAGGAGGCAGAAGACTCGCGTTGGGAACAGGGCTGGATTTACCTGCGCGATTTCGTCGATCCCTATTCGATCTGGCTGCCACTCTTGATCGCGGCCGGGTTCCTGGCGCTGACCACACGGAATGCATGGCAGCGCTTCGACTGGATAGCCGTCCTGCTGTTGCTAGCACCGGTCGGCGGCGGGCTGCTCTACACCCTCTACGTCGTTCGTGTAGGCGGCGACTTCATGCACGGGCGGTTCCTGCTACCAGCGCTGTTCGGGCTACTGCTGCCGGTCATGCTGGTGCAACTGCCTGTCCCGCCGAGGCCGTCACCGCAAACGCTCGGTACCTACCTGGCCGCCATTGTCCTGGCGGGATGGAGCGTCGTTGCCGCCGTCTCGCTCCGGATACCGTATGAGGCTGCCGTCAGCGACGATGGAATCGCCGACGAGCGGGGGGTCTACGTGGCGCAGTCTGGCAACCACAATCCGATCGAACTTGACGACTACATGGGCATGCAGCTTGGCTGGCCACAGCAAGGCGCTTCGTGGCGCGAGCTGGCGACGGACAACCCACGTCTGCTGGTGATCGACACTGATCGCTACCCGCTCGATCCGACGCTTGACGCAGCGATCCGGTTGGTGGCACTGACCTGGAACACGGGACTCTCCGGCTACGCAGCCGGGATCGATGTCCACGTCACCGACCGCTACGGGCTGGCCGACCCACTCGCTAGCCGTCTGGAACTCAACCAGCGGGGGAGGCCGGGGCATGAGAAGCAACTCGATCCGATCTGGGCCATCGCCCGCTTCGCCGAACCGGGAGTAACGACTGACGACGTTGCAACCGCCCGCAAAGCGCTGGCCTGCGGCGACATCGCTGAACAATTGGCAGCGATTGAGGAGCCGTTGTCGGCCAGCCGGTTCATCGAGAACATCGGAGTCGCGCTGCGGCTGCGTGACCTCAGCATCCCGGCTGATCCTGAGACAGCAGTCGCCGAGCACTGTTAACGGTCACAACCTGCGCGTGATCGGGTACGATGCCGCGTGGTCGAATGAAGTTATCCAACCGGAGTGAGAGGGGAAAACCATTGAACGTCTATATCTCCGTCGATATGGAGGGCATCACCGGGATCGTCCACGGTGACATGATGGGCGCCGAAGGTCGTGAGTACGATCGTGGCCGCCGGCTGATGACTGGCGACGCCAACGCCGCAATCGAGGGCGCCGTCAAGGCCGGGGCCGACTACATCCTGGTCGCCGACGGGCACGGCCCGATGCGCAACATCTTCTTTGAGGACGTCAACCCGAAGGCACACCTGATGACCGGCAGCGCCAACGCGCGCGACTACTGCCAATTGCAGGGCGCCGACACGCGACAGTTCGACGCGGCCATCTTCGTCGGCTACCACGCGATGGCGAAGACGCTCGACGCAATCGCGCCACACACGATTGCAGGCGTCGCCATCCACGAACTGCGCATCAACGGTCGCCCGCATGGCGAGACCGGCCTGAACGCCGCCATCCTCGGCTCGCTCGGCATCCCGGTCGTGATGGTGACCGGCGACACGACGACGATGGCCGAGGCCACAACGTTCCTCGGCGAGCAGATCGAAACCGTCCCGGTCAAGGAAGCGACCGGCCGCAACGCCGCCATCTGCTACCCGGCCGCTGAGACGCGCCCAGCCATCACCGCCGCGGCTGAGAAGGCACTCGGTAATCTGAGCGTCGCGAAGGTCTACGACCCCGGCCAGCCGTTCGACCTCGAGATCACCTTCTTCAGCATGGCGCAGTGCGAGAGAGCCAGCCGCACGCAGGGCATCGAACGCCTCGACGGTGTCACGGTCAAGATCCATGGCGAGAACCCGTGGGAGCAGTACAAGAACCTCTGGGCGGGGCTACGCTCGGCGCTCTACGAGCCAGCCAGCTGGTTGGCGTAGGCGGTCGAGAATCAGGGGTGGGAGCGATGGGTGGGTCCTCGTAGCGGTGCGAGGTGGGGAGCGCACCCCTCCCCCGGCCCCTCCCCTATGCGGGGAGGGGTGCCCGTGGGGGACGTGTTAGTCGCCAATTGAAGATACGAGCAGGCGACACGAGGAACCCGATCTCTCGAAACGGGCACCCCTCCCCGCATAGGGGAGGGGCCGGGGGAGGGGTTCGCACCCCACCTCGCACCGCTACGAGGACCCACCCATCGCTCCCACCCCCGATTCCCCAATCCCCAATCCCGACCACCTCGTTTACACTGTCCCCGGCGAACCGAACCCGGTACAGAGGGGATGGATGATGGAGAAGGTTCTTACCTCGCTCGACTTCCGCAATATCGGACCAACCCGCGGTGGACGCTGCATCACCGTGACGGCCCACCCGACCAATCAGGCGCTGTTCTACATGGGGACAACCGGCGGTGGCGTCTGGAAATCCGACGACGCTGGGACGTACTGGCAGAACGTCTCGGATGGTTTCTTCAAGCGCGCCTCGGTCGGCTCGATCACGGTCGCGCCATCAGACCCGAACGTCATCTATGTCGGGATGGGTGAGTCGACGATCCGTGGCAACGTCTCCCATGGCGACGGTGTCTACAAGAGCACCGACGGCGGCCAGACCTGGCACAACATCGGCCTGAGCCAGATTCAGAACATCGGCCGGGTCGTCGTTCATCCGACCAACCCGGACCTCGTCTATGTCGCGGCCTTCGGGCGCGCCTGGGGACCGAGCAGTGACCGGGGGTTGTATCGATCGAGCGACGGCGGTCAGACCTGGGACCGGGTCCTCTACATTTCCGAGCGGGCTGGCGCGAACTTCGTCACGCTCGATCCGAACAACCCGCGCATCGTCTACGTCTGCTTCTGGGACGCCCAGCGTGGCCCGTACTACCTCGATAGCGGCGGTCCCGGCAGCGGCATCTACAAGTCGACCGACGGCGGCGATAGCTGGGAACGGCTGGACGATAAGCCGGGAATGCCCGACGGCAACAAGGGCAAGATGGAGGTAGCAGTATCGGCCCGCGAGGGTCGCATCTGGGCCATCGTCGAGTCCAAGCCGGAGGACAAGAAGAACGGCATCTACCGCTCCGAAGACGGCGGCGCGACCTGGGAACACCTGACCAGCGACACCAACCTGACCGGCCGTCCGTGGTACTTCAACCACATCCGCGCCGACCCGCAGGATGCGGACACGCTCTGGGTACTGAACTTCGAAATCTGGCGTTCGGTCGACGGCGGCAAGAACTATCAGGTGATGGCCGGGCCGCACGCTGACTACCACGACCTCTGGATCGACCCGCACAACACCCAGCGGATGATCCTCGGTGGCGATGGTGGTGCCTGCGTCTCGCTCAACGGCGGCGCGAGCTGGTCAACGATCTACAACCAGCCGACCGGCGAGTTCTATCATGCGACGACCGATAACAATTTCCCGTACCGCGTCTACGGCGCCCAGCAGGACAACACGACGATGTCGATCATCAGCCGGAGCGACAACGACGCCATTACGCTGACCGAGTGGTACGAGGTCGGTGGCGGCGAGTCCGGCTACATCGCCGTCAGCCCGACCAACCCGAACGTCATCCTGGCCGGAGCGCAGTCGGGAATGCTGACCCGCTACGACCACGAGCGCAAGCAGGAACTCGATATCGCCGTCTGGCCGGAGAGTCCGCGCGGTCATGGTGCCGAGGACTACAGGTTCCGCACCAACTGGACCGCCCCGATGGTCTATTCGCCACACGACACCAGCGTCGTCTACTACGGCTCGCACGTCGTCCATAAGACGACGACCGAAGGGCGCGCCTGGGACGTCATCTCGCCCGACCTGACCCGGGCCGACCCGGAGACGATGCACGCTTCCGGTGGCGAGATCACCAAGGACAACTCTGGCGCTGAGATCTACGCGACCGTCTTCACGATCGCACCGTCGCCACTCGACGCCGGTGTCATCTGGGCTGGCTCGGACGACGGTCTCGTCCACGTCACCCGTGACGGTGGGACGACCTGGGAGGACGCGACGCCATCGACGATCCCCGACTGGGCACTGATGAGCCTGATCGAGGCATCGCCGCACGACGCTGCGACCGCCTATCTGGCAGCCACCCGCTACAAGAGCGACGACTTCCAGCCATACCTCTACAAGACGAACGACTACGGCAAGACCTGGACGAAGATCACCAACGGTATCCCGAACGATGACTTCACCCGCGTCATCCGCGAGGACCCGAAGGTGAAGGGACTGCTCTACGCCGGAACCGAGACCGGGATTTATGTCTCGTTCGACGACGGTGGCAACTGGCATAAGATCGGCGGCAATCTGCCGGTCGTCCCGATCCACGATCTCATCATCAAGGACGACGAACTACTGATCTGCACCCACGGCCGCTCGTTCTGGATCCTCGATGACCTGACGCTGGTGCGCCAGTTGGCAGCACGGGGGATATCAACGACGCCGTCGTACCTCTTCCAGCCAAAGGACGCTATCCGCTCGCGGAAACTGACTGGCTTCGGCAACACCGAGGTCCAGGGCAAGAACTACATCTTCGTCTCCGGCATCGTCCAGACTTACGTCCCGATCAAGGACCAGTACGGCAACAAGCGCCGCCACTTCCTCGACGCGGGGCACAACCCGGACGATGGCGTCGTCCTCTACTACTGGCTGGCTGAGAAGCCCAGCAGCGAGATCAGTCTGACGATCCTCGATAGCGATGGCAACGAGGTCCGCTCGTTCAAGAGCAAGTCCGAGAACGGCAACAACGACAGCAACGACAAGACGCCGAAGATCCCGGCCATCGCTGGCCTCAACCGCTTCGTCTGGGACATGCGCGTTCCGGATGCAACGAAGCTTGAAGCCAAGGGGGGCGACCAGGCCGCGACGACTGGCCCACGCGTCGTTCCCGGCGACTACACCGCTCGGCTGACGGTCGGCTCCGAGACTCACGAGCAGCCGTTCCGGATCGTCCCGGACCCGCGCCACACGACCACCGAAGCGGAGTTTAAGGAACAGTTCGACCTGCTGCTCCAGGTTCGTGACAAGCTGTCTGAGACGAACGAGGCGATCAACCGCGTCCGCCGCGTCCGCGAGCAGGTCGACGGCTGGGTCGAGCGCGCAAAGGGTTCACCGAGCGAGCGGAAGATCTCCGAAGCCGCCAGGTCGCTCAAGGACACGCTCACCGCTGCCGAGGAGCAGTTGATCCAGACGAAGGCCAACAGCCCGAAGGACACGCTCCACTACCCGGTGATGCTCAACGCTAAACTCGCCCGCGTGGCCAACGCCATCGCCAGCGCCGAGATGGCACCAACCCGACAGGCCCGCGAGGTCGTCGAACACCTCGCGACCCAGGTCGATGCCCAGGTCGCAGCGATCAACGCCACGATCGACAAGGATGTCCCCGCCTTCAACAAGCTCGTCGCCGAGGCCAACCTCGACGCGATCGTGATCGGAGGCAAGTAACCCGTAGGGACAGGTCTAAGACCTGTCCGCGCCCGCAGGCGCCGGTCGGACCAACGGTCGTAATCCGGGAACCGCAAACGCCTGCGCCCGTGTAACAAGATGGCTTGAATCGATGTGTCGGCCTGCGGGCCGCGGACAGGTCTTAGACCTGTCCCTTCGAATGCAAAGGAAAGGCACACAGCACCATGGCAACCAACGGCAGAATCGGCTACCTGGCCGGGAGCGCAAACGCGCGCGTCGGCTTCGCGGCCGGGATTGAGATCCTGCGCAACGGTGGGACGGCGATGGACGCCACGATCGCCGCCGTCCGCTGCGTCGAGGACAACCTGGAGGACCAGGGCGTCGGCACCGGCGGAGTCCCGAACGTCCTCGGCGAGGTCGAACTGGACGCGACCGTCATGGACGGACGAACGCTGGCGACCGGCGCGGTCGGCGCGATCAAGGGTTATCCGAACCCAATCGAAATCGCCCGCAAGGTCATGGAGGAGACGCCCCACGTCATGCTGGTCGGCGAGGGCGCGGAACTGTTCGCCGAGACCCACGGCTTCACGAAGGCCAACCTGCTGACGCCGGAGTCCGAAGAACTCTGGCGCGCCCGGATCGTCGGGGATGTCGAGACGGCGTCGAACATGTACGAGGACCAGTACAGCACCTACATGGGAACCGTCCGCCGCTGGAAGGAACTCCTCCACGAGCGAATCCTCGGCACGACCAACGTGATGGCGAAGGACATGGACGGCAACATCGCCTGCGCCGTCTCGACCTCCGGCTGGGGCTTCAAGTGGCCGGGCCGCCTCGGCGACTCGCCGGTCATCGGCGCTGGCAACTACGCTGACAACCGCTACGGTGCCGCCGCCTGCACCGGTCGTGGCGAGATGGCGATCCGCGCCTGCTCGGCCCATAGCGTCGTCACCTACATGCGCTTCGGCATGTCGCTCGAAGAAGCGCTCAAGACGGCGATGGAGGACCTCGGCCACCTCGTCGACCCCTACGCGGAGCGCCTCAACGTCATGAATATCGTCGCGATGGATAAGGACGGCAACGCCGCCGCTGCCTCAACGGCAGAAGGCGCCGCCTTCGTCTATCAGACGACCGAGATGGACGACTACGAAGAGAAGCCCCGCATCGTCGTGCCAGTCAAGACACGGTCGGAGTAGGGCGATCGGGACTCGGGACTTGGGAATCGGGGGTATCGAGCACAACAGATCGCTCCAACATCCCCGATTCCCGAATCCCGAGTCCCGATTCCCGTTCGTCTTACTGCTCAACCCACCAGTGCTGGGCATTGAACCGATCGTTGGCGGCATTCGGGAACACATTGTGCACCCGGTTGCTCAGGCCGTGGATACTGCTGCTGAAGAACATGACCGTCTCGGGCAGTTCCTCGGCAACGATGTTCTGGAACTGCGTGTAGAGTTCGATGCGCCGCTCCTGGTCGGGCTCGCTGAGGGCTTCGGCCAGGATCTCATCGACCTCCGGGTTGCAGTAGCTGGTGATGTTGAAGCCGTTGCCACCGGCGGCGTCGCAGGTGAACATCGTTGACTGGTCAACAGCCACGCCCCAACTGAAGCCGACCAGGAACGCTTCGAAGTCGAACGACTCGGTGATGCGCTCGACAAGCGCCGGGAACGGCTCCAGGGCCGGTGTCATCTCGACACCGATCTGGTTCCAGAACTCCTGCAAGGCGACCAGCGTCCCTTCGGCGACCGCATTGCCGGCGATGCCCTGCATCTCGAACGAGAGTTCCTGGCCGTCCTTGTCGACGGTGCCGTTGCCGTTGGTGTCGGTCCAACCAGCCTCTTCGAGCAACTGGACAGCCAGTTCCGGATCGTACGGGTACTTCATCTCGATCTCGTCAGGGTTATACGCCCAGGACATGACCGGGATCGTTCCAACCGCGACCTCACCGAACCCGAAGTAGATCGATTCGAGCATTGCCTCGCGGTCGATTGCGTAAAACAGTGCCTGGCGAACTTCGACGTCCTGGAAGAGCGTCGTCGTCTCCGCATTCAGGTTCAGGCCGTAGAAGGAGAAGGAGAACGTCGGGAAGTCGATGACCTGGACATCATCGTTGCCCTCGAACTCACCGACCGAGGACGGTGTGAGCGTGCCCCAATCGACCTCGCCGGTGATGAGTTGGTTCACGGTCGCGGCATCATCCGGCAGGATCTTGTAGATGTACTCGTCCAGGACGGGGACGCCGTTCCAGTAGTTCGGGTTTGGAACGAGCGTGACGTGGTCGCCGGTCACCCACTCCTCGAACAGGAACGGTCCGGTACCAACCACGCGCGACGGATCGGTGCCGGTTGCACCCGGATCCTGCGCAAGCGCGGACGGTTCGACATCGGCCCAGATGTGCTCGGCGATGATGCCGTAGACCCCAAGATCAATCGGGAAGTCAGGGAACGCGCCGGTCAGATTGAACCGGATCGTCATCGGGTCGAGGACTTCCATGCTCGCGATCTGCGACGTCAGGTCACTCACACGCGGCGACCCGGTATCCGGGTTCATGAAGGTCTCGTACGTGAACAGGACATCATCGGCGGTGAATGGCTCGCCATCCGACCAGTTGACACCGTCACGCAGGTAGAAGGTATAGACCGACGCATCCTCGTTCACGTCCCACGACTCGGCCAGCAAACCGACCGGCTGGAGCGTGTTGGGGTCGACCGTGATCATCGACTCGAAGATCAACGCTTGGACCTCGCCCGACGGCACGTCCTGCCGCGTGATGGGTGTCAGCGTTGAGATGTCGGTCGCGCTGGCTTCGATCATCACGCCGCCTTCGCTCGCCGGCTCCTCCATCTCGAAGCCGAACATGAGGTCTTCGGGGCTGAACGGCCCGAAGGTCTGCGCCCCCGCCGAGCCACTATCGCCGGTCGTTGGCGAGGCATCTGTTCCCGCGCTCGTCGGGGATGCGTCTTCGTCCTCTTCGGTTGGGGTCGCGTCGTCTTCGGCGTCGCCCTCGGTCGGCGTTGGGTCGCCGGTCCCGGCCGGTTCGGTGCTGGTTTCCTCGGCCGCTGTCGTGTTCGTTGGATCAGCGTCGTCACCGTCGTCATCGCTGCCACAGGCGGCGATGATGGGCAGCATCAACGCCAGCAGCATCACGACAGCAAGGACTTTCAAGCTACTCCGTCGTCGTGTCATCGATTCCTCCAACCCCACGATTGCGGGACTGCCAATCGGCACTCCGAAACTCAGTCGCTCAGGTCGGTAGCTGCATCACCCTCCTTCCACTCTGCTGACACGCATCAGCAACGTCGATCGTTGGCTCTTCGATCGCTACACCAGCGCCAGCACCCGCACCGGACTTCCGCTACCGTCGACGATCTTCAATGGGGCGGCGATGACGACGGCACCGACTGGCGGGAGCTGGTCGAGGTTCGCGAGAGACGTCAGTCCGAACTTACCTGCGCCATGCATGAACGTATGGCAGGGGAACGGCGGTTCGAACATGCCCGCCTGACCTGCGTCGGTGCCGACCGTCTCGACACCGAAGCCGAGGATGTCCCGTTCGACGAGGAGTTCGACAGCCGACTGGTGCGGGCCGGGCGTGTGTGGGCCGTTCTCGTCGGCGTTGAAGAAATCAGCCGGATCGGTCCGCGCGCTCCAGCCAGTCCGGAATAGAATCCACGAGCTGGCCGGAATCTGGCCATAGCGCGATTCCCACTCGACGATGTGCTCTGGCATCAGCAGGAAGTCAGGGTTTTCGGCCGCTTCCTTCGTGAAGTCGAGGACACATGCCGGACCGATGAAGCGGTTGGCCGGGATCGTATCGGTGGCGTTATCAGGCAGGTCCTTGCCCGTTACCCAGTGGATCGGCGCATCGAAGTGCGTCCCGGTGTGCTCGCCGAGCGTGATCGTGTTCCAGTACCATCCCGGTCCACGCTCGTCGTAGCGCGAGATCTCCTCGATCGACAATCCCGGCGATGGAGCGAACATCTCCGGCAACCCGATCACCGGCGTGTCAACACCCAACGGCTGCGTCAGATCAACGACTCGCACCGACCCCGACGCCAACCCCGCCAGCAATTGCTCCAGCACCGCCATGTTACCCTCCCAGCAACGATCCCCTGAAACCTGACACCTGCTACCTGAAACCGTAGAACTACGCATCCTCCCACATCAGATCGCGGCACAGCAGCAACGCGACTGGCTTGTTGGCCGACTCAGCCAGCACCATCGCCTTACGGATGCGTCGCTCGACATGGCCCGGATCGTCGAGCCGCTCCCACGGGATGCCGAGCGAATCGAGCAGCGGCACCGTCGCACCGCCGCCCTGCGTCTGCCACGGGTCCGGCTCTCCGAACTCGCCGCGATACGAGATCAGCATCGTCAGCGGAATCTTGTAGAGGTGCGCCAGCGAGACGATACCGTTGATACTGGCGAGGAAGCCATGGTTCTGCATCAGCATCGCCGACTTGACACCGGCCAGGTGCGCACCGGCCGAAATCCCGACGCCTTCCTCCTCTTTGGCG
>Ga0180215_1000094_pt1 | contig 139969 bp, 141 predicted proteins | sample eDN3rd37CBELigBY_FD_128871 | JGI IMG/M metagenome (GOLD analysis project Ga0180215, IMG submission 128871) | Enriched backyard soil microbial communities from Emeryville, California, USA - eDNA 3rd pass 37_C BE-Lig BY (version 2) (version 2) | ecosystem: Environmental > Terrestrial > Soil >... | reverse complement strand
TCTGCTCGATCAGCGCTGACTTGACGTTGGCCATTTTCTATTTGAGATAGATATCCAGCGGATATTTTAAGACGTTTAGCTGCTTCTTCAATACTTAGTGAAGCGTCTATTCTCGCTTGTTTTGGTAAACTGTACATTTGCATCACCTCGCTTAACTTTGCATTACGTAAAGTTCTTATATTCAATATACTTCCCGGAACGCAAAGTGTCAATGCATTTTGCAAAGTTTTTTGTTTTTTTGTTTAATGTTTGCATAATGCAAAGTATAATAATGTTTAGGATGGAGGTGTCCCGATGTTCGGAGAAAAGCTTCGTAAGTTAAGAAAAGAAAAGAAGTTGACTATGAAAGAGTTTGGAGAAAAATTTAATTTAGCAGAGTCTACAATCTCGGGATACGAAACTGGAAACAGAAAGCCAGAAATAACAATTATTGAGAAATTTGCAGATTTCTTCGATGTGTCAGTTGATTATCTACTCGGACGTGAAATTAAAAATACAGACGATACAGCCAATTTCGAGGACATGCTTGACGATCCCGAATTCGAAATCTTTTTTAAAGAGTTAAAAGGATCACCAGAAGAAAACCGCAGGAAAGCATTGGACTTTTTAAAGTATTTGAATGAGCAAGAGAAAAAGTAAAAAGCACCTAGACCAGAGAATGGTTAGGTGCTTTTTTAGAAAGGGTTGAGATTATGGCAAAGGCTTATTTGGCTTGTAACACCTTTAAATTTCATACTATTCAATCTTATATGATTCCCATTCAAGAAGAACTTTTTGAAGATGAAGGTTCTTCTGAAATTAAACTGGAATTAAAACATATTGACTTTCATTTGGATTTTGATCAATATCTTTGTCATCATGATTTTATGCATAAAAAAAATGGAAGAGTTTTCGGAAAAAATTTTACATATTATTTCGAACCACTTAATTTCTATACTTATTTTAAATCCGCAGAAGACCTATCCTTTATTCAAACCAAAACTGATGCAGCTCTCGATTTTATAAAAAGGATTAATAACACCAAGTTATATAATTTAGAACCGGTAAAAATTGATTTCACAAGAATGTATCCGCTTATTACAGAAGTAGGTGGAGCCTGGATTGCAGATCTTAATAGAGCGCACTTAAAAACAGCTGGATTTTTTGGACCAAATGTACACAAAAGTGAAGAATTTATAGATGCAGCTGCTGAAGGTAATGTATCTTCTATTCGTATGAAATATGTTAGCCATAAATCTAAAGAGGAATTTTCTATAGCTATCTCTAAAAAAGGGACTATAGTTTTATACGACACAATTGAAACAATTGAACAGGAATTAGATCTAGTAGAGGAAATATATCAAACGCTAATAAAACCCCACCTATAATTAGCGTGGGGAAAGAGTTAAATATTCCTTTGAAAAAGTGGTTAACTTTTGTAAAGTTGTAGTGTTTATTTCGATTCTTTTTTTTCCAATTGACACCTTATCACTTTCAATATTAAATTTCACATTAAATGTCTGAATATCTTTTGCATTCAGACGTCTTATAAAAAAACCATAGTAAGGATTAAATTCATTAAATTGAATGATTAAAGAGTAATGAGTATTGTCAGCTTTTATTTTTTTATTTATTTCTTCTAATAGCTGACCAAGTTCCTCTTCAATTATTTTTTTGGATCGTCTGTAAGAAACTTCTAAATCTTGTAAAGATAATTGTATAGTACTACTATATTCATCTACACTAATCTCGAAAGACAGGGTATCCAATTTGTATATTTTACGCATGTTACTTACTGATATAATTTTTTGGTTTTCTCCTCTTTCCAAAAAAGTTTTATCTAAAACATCAAAGATATCTCTGTCAAAATCCCCTTGGTATGAAACTTCCATATTCCAAACACATTCAGGATTTATCATATTAAACCACAACTTTTTTATAAACATATAAAATCTTTCCGATTGATTCCAGGTTAATTGTATAGCAAACAGAAACCACCCAAGAATTATTGTTCCATTAACAAAAAAAGAGGCAGGATTTGTAAAAAGATTAATTATTATTAATGCTAGTACAACACCCCAAATTGACATGAGAATAATAAAACTTTTCACTCCTTTTCACTCCTTAAATACGAACGCTTATTTGTAATTATCATATCCCTTATTGAAATCTAATTCAATTATTTTTATTTAAACAACTTGATAAAGGAAAATAAAGGGATTGTAAATAAGAACGTATGTTTGTATAATTTTCTTAAAAAGGACTTTTGCGGGGGTTAATATGAACTATCAGATGACAACAATGGAAGAAAAAATACAAACACTGTATCAAACAATAGGAATTTCCTCCCCTTCACAGTTAGATTATGATTACATTGCTTCAAGGTTAAACATTCCTTTACATATTCGTGATTGGGACAGTAAAGCTGTTAAATTTAAAGGAAAATATCATATTGTGTTAAATGAAAACATTTCAGAAATGGAGAAATGGCAAGACTTTGGTCATGAACTTGGCCATGTGTTGCATCATACAGGAAGTCAATTAATCATGCCAAAACTATTCCGTGAGTTACAAGAAGCTCAAGCCAATCATTTTATGATGCATTTCTGTGTACCTACATTTATGCTGTTAAAACTAGAATTCCCTACGTATCGAGATCAAGCAATCAATCTAATATCTTCTTGTTTTAATGTCACCTTTGATTTTGCTAAAAGTCGTTTAGAACAATTCGAAACGAGAATGTTTGGATTACAGTTTTATGAAAAACTTGCTGAAGCTAGTCAATCTTATAAGGATGCCTCGATAGATGATGATCATTTGGCTCAGGAAATCGATCTTTATGAAGATACCCCACCTTGGCTAAGACCTGATTTCCAAGATTTTATCAATGAAATACCTTATGAATATAGAGATGATGTATTATGGAATATCAAATCAGAATATTATGCTAAAGAACTAGAATTAGTAGGAGGTCGCAAAAAATGAATGTAGCAGCATATATAAGGGTTTCAACTGAAGAGCAAGCGCGGGAAGGATACTCTATATCCGCGCAAAAACAAAAACTTGAAGCTTTTTGCATTTCACAAGGGTGGGATGTATTTAATTTTTATGTTGATGAGGGGTTAAGTGCGAAAGATTTAGAACGTCCAGAACTGCAACGGATGTTAAAACATATAGAAGAAGGTGTCGTTGATTGTGTACTTGTTTATCGATTGGATCGCTTAACTCGTTCTGTTTTAGATTTATATAAATTGCTTGAAGTATTTGAAAAACATAACTGTAAATTCAAATCTTCAACCGAGGTCTATGACACCACAACTGCAATGGGAAGAGTATTTATTACTATTATTGCTGCTCTCGCTCAGTGGGAACGAGAGAACCTTGCAGAACGTGTGAGGATGGGGATGCAACAAAAAGCGAGCCAAGGGAAATGGGTCACCAATACAGCTCCGTTTGGATACGAAATAGATCGAGAAAATGATACATTGGTTATTAACTTTAGTGAAGCTGCATTGGTAAAGGAGATATATCAACTTTACTTAACCAATAGTATGGGTATGAATAAAGTCGCAACTACGTTAAATGAACGGCACTTTACAAATAAATCAGGGCAATCTTGGAACACGAATAAAGTTAGATATATTTTGACAAATCCAACGTATAAGGGAACAATCCGCTACAACTACCGGGTGAATAAAGATCAATATTTTGAAGTAGAAGATGCTGTTCCTGCAATCATTTCGGTTGATGATTATGAGAAGGTTCAACACATCGTAAATAATAGAACTACAAATCATCCTAGAAGAGCAACAAGCGATTTTATTTTTTCGGGTGTAGCTAAATGTGCCAGGTGTGGATCAGCTTTGGCTGGAAAATTATCTTATATGAAACGTGGAGGGAAAAAGTACGAATCGAAATCATATTATTGCGTAAAAGCAAAGGCGAAACTATGTGATATGCCCTTTATGGCTGAAACATATATTACAGACCGATTCTTAAACATATTAAGTTTTCTTGATATCCATGATGAGGTAGCAGCAAGCTCAGATATTGAAACAACTAAAAAAGAAAATGAATTAGATAAAGAGTTAGCGCTATTACAGAATGAGTTAAAATTGATAGAGAATCGAAGAAAGAAATGGCAATATGCGTGGGCAAACACGAAAATATCAGATGATGACTTTACGAAGCGAATGAATGAAGAGAACGAAAGAGAAAAATTAATTAGACAACAAATAGAGGAAATGAAACCGAATCATGTGATAAAATATAACCCTGAAGAGCTTCAAGGTATTTTAACTGATATTCGAACAAACTGGAATTATATGAAAACTAGCGAAAAGAAATTTTTAGTACATCTGGTGACAAAAAGTTTTTTCGTTGAACGGGTTAGTTTCAAAAGAAAACCAGAGTGTTTAAAAATTCTTGATTTCAAGTTTAATCATTAAATCTTTTTTTCTTGCATAGTTCTATTACCCTTACTGAATGTCCTGTTAAAGCAGCACGAATGGCAATCTTCGCCGTTTCCGCATCTCGTATTTCTCCTACCATGATAATATCAGGATCATGTCGTAAAATAGCTTTTAACCCTAGCGCATAGGTAATTCCTGCTTTTTCATTTACCTGGACTTGTAAGGCATCCTCACTCTGTTTTTCAATTGGGTCTTCAAGGGTAATGATGTTGCGATTTAATTCTTTTTTGGTTTCATGAAGAAGTGAATACAAGGTGGTAGTTTTTCCTGAACCTGTTGGACCAGTGAAAACAATGAGGCCGTGAGAATGTTTTAAGAGTGAAAATAACTTCTTCGATGTTTGCGGAAATAATGATAGTCTTTCAAGAGGATGATACGAGCTGTCTGGAAGAATTCGAATAACAAGACTTTCCTGAGAGGCTGTTGGTAATGTTGATAAACGAAGATTGATTGCAGAACCACTGTTGGTAACTTGCAGTGCTCCATTCTGCGGCCTTCGACGTTCACCAATGTCCATACCTGAAAGAAATTTAAAATGTGAGATTAGCTTTTCACATGTTTCTAAGGTGATTGTGTGCTTTTGAAATAAATCACTGTCTAGTCGAAATTGAATGGTGGCAACTTCTTGCTTCGGAACAATGTGAATATCAGAAGCATTTATTCTCCACGCTTCTTCCACTAAACGATCACCTAATCGTTCAATCGTACTCAAATCGTGCACCCCTTTCTTTTTACTGATTACATCATACAACAATTACCAACAAAAAACTGCAGATTTCTTTTGTAAACTGTTACAGATATTTGAACTTTCATTTTGTTAAAAATCACCTTCCTGATAAAAAAAATCCAACCTTGCCCGAGTGGCAAGGTTGGATTTTTTCTACCCTATATTATCAAGGAGGAATCTATACAAGTATATGTTGGGAAAAGGAATTCTATTCCACTAAAATATCATTGCAAGTATTTAGGGGGACGATGTTTCTTTATATTTGTTACTTCTTTAAATAAGTCATTTTGTTGTTCATTACTGGTTTGCTGAGCTGTTTCTTGAGGAGAATTACCTACTATCATGTCTTTAAGCTGTTGAATGTCCATTGATAATTTTTGAATATCTTCCTTTGTAGCACTTTGCTTTTCTTCTTTTAAAATAAAGCATACTTGTCCGTTTGCCTCAAGTGTTGCGTAGTTCACATCAGATATGTTGCTAATTTGATTTTGTCGTAGCTGTATTTCTAATTGATCCACAGTTAGTCTCAATTTTTTTAGACTTTTTTCCTTTAGTTGACCATTTTCAATGAGCACTTTGGATTTTCCAGTAATAAGTTTTTCAAGAAAGTCGAATTTAATTTGCCCATATTCCATCATAAAGAGTGTGATAACCAATACTAAGCCGACAGCTAATGTAGCCCACACGTCACTGCCTACAATTGGTTGAACAAGCAAGGAACCAATCCCAATCATGACAACAACCTGGGCTAGAGTCATTTGAGAAATTGACTTCCGGCCTGCAATTCGTAATAGTAGTGTTCCGCCGAGTACGACAATAAACGCTTTCCATAATAAGCTATAATCCATATTTCATCCATTCCTTTATTTGTTCTTACTATTAAGTTTCAACTAGTCGCTAAGAAGTATTCTATACCATCGAAGTTTTAAAAGAAGGTCAAAGAGATTTATTTCTTTTTGAATAATATTTGCAGAATCGTTCACAATAATAGTACACAGTTACGTAAGCTTCCACGAAGCACCTTCATTTTATTTTTTATTAATGGGCTATAGCCAAGCGGTAAGGCAACGGACTTTGACTCCGTCATGCGTTGGTTCGAATCCAGCTAGCCCAGCTAGAAAAGCGGAAGCGACTTGCTTCAATGGACCTGGGGTCTTCCGCAGGACAATGAAAAGGTTGATTCTCTCCTTAACCGGATGAAGAATTAACCTTTTTTTATCATTCTTTTTGAATAATCAGTTTTCCGCGATAACATTTTGTGTCAAAAAAAGAACAAATAGCGAACAGGCACCTTTTACAGCTTAAATACAATTCCAATGCACAAATTACTGTATTATAATTAACTTATCATAAGAAGCAGGGGTGATCCTGATGGAACAAACATTAAAAATTACAAATGTAATGGCTGACCCAACTAGATATTATATTTATCAATATATAACAAAACAACATACCGATGTAACTGTACAGGAAATTGCAGATTCTTTTAATATCCATCCCAATGTTGCTAGACTTCATCTTTCAAAGCTCGAGGATGTTAATATGCTAGTCTCTGAAACAAAAAAGACTGGGAAAGGCGGTCGACCTAGTCGACTTTATCGATTATCTGATGATTTTGTACAACTTCAATTTCCGTTCCGTGACTACCAGCTTTTGTCTAAGATTGCTATTGAGACAATGATGACTCTCGGTGAACCAGGGAAAAAAGCGTTATATGAAACAGGCAAGAAATTTGGAGAAGAATTAATCCATAATCAACTCCCTAATAATAAAACCATTGCACACTTATCATTTGAAGAAAAAGTGGAAGTGTTAAGAGAAGCTGCAAGTATGGCTGGCTTTTATCCTGAAATCAGTAATAATCCTGACCGAACAAAAATATATTTCCAAGTAAATAATTGTCCTTTCAAAGAGTTAGCAAGAGAAAATATGGATTCGGTCTGTGATATGCATATTGCCTTTGTTCAAGGAATGTTTGATGTTCTTTTTGACGATGTCCAATTATTGCAGGATGACAATATGATTGTTGGTTGTGAAAGTTGTACTTATCGAGCAATTCTTGCAAAGTAATATTTACAATTGAGTAAATTGTACATTATAATAGTGTAGTGATAGACTAAGGGTAAGATTCTTGGCTGCCACTACACTATTTTGTATAGGTAGTCTAGACTTACACGTTTTTATGACTTTCCTATAACGGTTAATAAAGGAGGGGTACATATGGATCGTATGTTTCGGGTACTAGGATTCTGGACAGGTATTTTTTCAGTTATGTTCTATCTTGGTCATATGGAACAAGTTGCACTCATTTTCTTCGGTCAAACAGGATTCTTTATTCTGTTGAGCTATTTAAAATTGTCTGAACGTATGTATATTTATGTATTCGGCGCATATTTAACAGTTGCTTTTGCGGCCTTTACTTACTATACAACCTTTATGATGACACCAGGTGCAACACATTAAAAGCGATGATATATATCATCGCTTTTTTTAATTCTGTAAACCTGTAGAATCCACACAATCTTCAATCTTAGCTCCAGTATGTTTCTCCTGCATGACCACATGAAATGATTGACTCATACTGCCTGCCATTATCAAAGACCTGATTGCGCGATTTCGTTTACTTTCTTCAGAGAATGGATTTGGATCATGATGCTCTTGTAAAAAAGTTAGAATCCCTGCAGAAAGTAAAAATTCATCTTGGCGTAGTTTCGCAACAAACTCAAGTCCTTCTTTTCTCCCATAATCAATAAGAGCATCAAAACTAATATGTGTAGTTAAATCCATTTCCCCTGGCTTTTCTAAAGGATTTTGTATCATTGTATGTTGATGGTATCCCCGTAAACTCCCTTTGCGGTGTGGTGGCAAACTCCATTCTTCATTCGTATAACCATAATCGATTGTGAACACAACTCCCTTGTCCAAAAACTTACTCAGCTTTCTTGTAAAATCCACCATGGCCAAGGGTACCTCAAACCGTTGTTCATTCACTAGCTCGATATTTTGTGTATGTAAATAGTCCAACACATGTTCATCTGTTAATGGAAAAAGGACCTCTGTAAGAGCGTCATCATCATTAATAGATATCATCACTTCAAACAGCTGCTCATCTTTTTTTTCAATCATTCGAATTGGAAATGCATCAAACAGTTCATTTGAAAGAATGATTCCTTGGAAGGCAGGATACGCTTTCTGTGCCTCTTCTAAACTTTCATACTGTTTCACATGATTTCCTATCGGGAGGATTTTTTGCTGTAATTGTCGATGATATGGACTAGTTTCAATAATGATGTATGTTACTGGAGTATTTATTTTATCCCATTCATCAAGTATCGATTTGGCAAATCTACCATTGCCTCCTCCTATTTCACAAATAATAGGAGGTAAATGATGTTTCTCAAAAATTTTATAAAATACATGAGCAAATAATTTACCAAACACATCGGAAACATTACTACTAGTGATAAAATCTCCTGATTTTCCGATTTTTTCAGTATCTTTCATATAATACCCATATGTTTCGTGGTATAAGGCTATGTTCATATACTCTTCATATGTTATGGCGTAATCTTCTTTTTGTTGAATGTAGTTTTTTAATAATTCTCGCATCTTTTATTCCACTCACTTAAAATCCATGTAAAAATGGATTATGGTCCATTTCTGCTCCGATTGTTGTTTCAGGACCATGACCTGATAGAACAATCGTTTCCTCAGGAAGTGTCAGAAGTTTATTGTGAATGCTTGCTAACAATTGATCATGATTTCCCCCAGGCAAATCGGTTCGACCAATACTTCCAGCAAAAAGGGCATCACCTGAAAAAATAACTTCTAGGTCTTTCACATAGTAGGAGATACTTCCCGGAGAATGGCCTGGCGTATGGAAAATAGAAAACGTAAAGGTTCCCACCTCAAATTGTCCTTCTTTTTTAATATGGTAATCTGCATCTTTTGCTACAATGCCGTTTCCAGTAATAAATAAGCTTGATCCATTTAAGTTCGGATTTCCTAGCCACTCTCTTTCCTTTTCATGTACATAAACGGGGATACTCCATTTATCTCTTATATCATCCACCGCACCAATATGATCAAAGTGTGCGTGTGTTAACAGAATGGCTTGTGGTTTTAGTTGCTGCCTTTCAAGAATTGATATTAACTGACGTCCATCACCACCTGGGTCAAAGATGACCGCCTCCTTATCTGAATTTGATAGTATGTATGCATTTGTTTGTAGTGGTCCTAATGGAATTCGCTGCCATTTCATTTTTCATTCCTCCATTAAATTAAACTATCTATTATTCTACACTATAACGTAAAGTTGAAAAAGGAATGGCAAAATATCGAGTGATTATCATGTTAAAAGGGGAAATCGAAAAAATTCTTCAATTGTACCATGTAGAAAATCGTTTACACCTCGACAAATGATGTGAAAACCATTAAAATATAATTTGAATTAAAACTATCTACATACTGTTGTAGGATTCTTACATTTTGGGGAAATTATCACTAATCATTAAAAATCATTGTAAAATGAAAACTGACATGAGGGGGATAGTAATGATAGGTCTAGTTATTATATTTGCATTAGTTACAATATTAGCAGCATTCGGATTACTTCGTTCATTGCGTGATAAAAATGTTCTTGCTATTTTCTTTGCATTTGGAACTGTAGTTGTATTCGGTTGGTTTACAATTATGACTGTTCTTCACAGTGGATATCCAACTGCACACTAATTTTCGTTACTCCCATAACGATATTATTAATACAAGTAAAAAGAGTGCTTCGATATGTCATTTATTGTTATGACAGGTTGAAGCGCTCTTTCTTTTTGCTTTTTTACTGATTTGTCATAGAGTACCTTCCTATCATTAAAAAGAGACTAATGTCCCCCAAAAGTTACATTAGCCCCTACACACTCACTATTTTTTTAATTTTTCTTCTACACTCTTCAATTTATCCGCCATTTTTCTTTGCTTATCACGGCGATCATCGATGCGAATGCTGGTTGCTACCCTTTCGATGCCTTGTTGGAAGGGTGCTTCATGAATTGCTTGTATGACTTCAAATAATGTTGATAACTCCCCTTCAATAATTGTATTCATTGGAGTTAATTGATAATCGATTTTCCCCTCACGTTTATATTCCTGAAGAATTCCTTGAATAGCAGCCACATACTCACTTACGCTTGGAGTTTGAGTACCGATAGGTATCACTGTTACATCCACAATTGCCATTTGTTTTTTCAGCTCCTGTCGTTTTACACACACATTTCTAGATGAAGTTTACACTTTGCAAGGGTAGAAAGGATTTTTACCAATTTACTTATTGGTTGATGAGTGGATTAATCTCTTTTCTTTCTATATCAATAATTTGCTCAAATTGATAGCCATATAATACAAGCCTTCCGTTTGGTGAGAAACGAATCGGTAAGCAATCTATTTTCTCTAATATGGTTTCTTGTTCACCTGAGTCCACATTCACTCCTATGAATTCAAAACCTTGTTTGTACGCATCATAGTTACCTGTATCGTATGGCTGGAACGTATAATACGTGTTGGTGCTCTTGCGATAATCCTGAAATGGGATAAACCAACCAGAGTAATCTGAGAGCATTGGCATTTCAAATTCAGATAAGATTTTCTTTTCATTAGGCTTTTGAAGATGATAAAAGCTATAAGACTCTTTTTCAATGTCATTTTCAATTGTTACTAATAACTCGTTAAATGCTGAAAAGGAAATTACCTTATCCATAATAAGAGATTGTTCCCCAGTCTTGATGTTATAACGGTAAAGCGGTGCTTCATATGATGGCTCTTCTTCCCAATTGATAAATACCATAGACGAGGCATCCACCCACTGAGCAAACGGTTGTGGGATATCTATAGTGGTGATTGACTCTTTCTTCGCATTAACAACGAAAGACCTAAAAGACCAGTCCTCCAAAAAAGTGCTAACAAAAAGCTCGTCAGGCTGATAAGGACTCCATGTGTATGTAATATCAAAGGATTCGACTTCCCATGAAAATACCTGATTCCCTGTTTTATCAATCACTTTTAATTCTGCAATATCCCTTTCATTAGAAGTATGTAACAGAAATAGTGAATGATCTTCGTTTGCTTTCATTGAGAGAACATGGTTATTTGTTGTGAAAAATAATTCATTTTCGCCCGAATATATATCGTAGCGATAGATAGCAGATCCATCATTTTGATCTTTTATGTATAAAACATTTTCATCATCATACCAATCACCAACTGTATTAAAAGCTTCCCCACTGAGGTCTAGAGCTTGAATTTCTTTAGTATCACCCATAAATGTTGAAGGTATGGGGTCTTTACCTACACCCTTTGATTTAACATAAGGAACATCTCTTACTTCATACAATTGATGAGATATGCAACCTGCAAGTAAAAAAAGAAATACAAGCATGTACGACCCTTTACCTCTCATCAACTTCACTTCACCTCTTATAATATAATACGATTATGAAGCCTAAAAAGTTTCATTTCAAGTAAAAAAAGCCATCAAAATGGCTTTTTTTATTACGAATAATAAAATAAAATTTAATTTCTTACATTAGCATTGATACTAGAAAGATTCCAAGACTTTCTTCGTAGATTTCATCAAACTGTTCTAATGGAAGTGGATTGACTCCTTCTCCGAGCTCAATGGTAAATCCAGGCTTTTGCCAGTTTAAAATAAACCAATCTTTATAGCCAGCATGACTATCGATAAACTGAACAGCTTTATAACCACTTACACGTGCAAATTCATTAACAATTGTCTCTGCTTCTTTTGGTTCGTTTCCTTCATAGCCCCAATAAATCTCTTCACCTTGAGTATGAAATGCAAGAACTCGTGAAAACGGCCGTTTCTCAGTTAATGCAACCATTGCTTGCACCTCAGGTTCTGTTAAAGGTGCATCCCCAGGATAATCCCTAGGTGCAGGATGCTTTGGCTCTTTTCGTTCTTTTTCAATTTCCCAAAAAGCAGGAAATTGGTTATTCAAATCTACTCCACGTATATTTGCCTTCCAATCTTTAAAATCTAAGCTGCCGTTATTGATTTCAACTACCTCCGTTTTATAAGGTTCCACATCTGGAGGTCCATTAAGCACAAGATTCACACCATCTGGATTAACCATTGGTACGATGGACAGTCTCGTTTCGAAATACAATGGGTCTACAAACAACCCTCTTATTGACTCCATATTTGTCAAAGCAACTAAATAATCGTTTAAAAAAGTCATGATAATCGCAGTCGTTATCCATTCGTTCGCATGGAACGAACCATTTATATGAACTTGTTTTCTTCCTCTGCCAACTTGAATTTCTGGTATTCCAGAACCAAGCACACTTTTTCCAATATTCTTGTTTCGTAAAAATGGATAAATTTCTACTAGTGTTTCAATATCGTTCGTCATTGCTTGATAATCATATTCCTTCTTACCATTAACAATCGGTTTTGTCACCCGCTCGGGTACAAATATTTGTTCGTCAACTTGTAAATTCTCAGGATCAATTTGCTGATTTACTAAAAATAATGCATCGGGTAATAGATTCCTTGCTTTTGCAAGCTTCCAAATTGTGTCACCTTTTTCCACTTTATATGGTTGTATACGAAAGCCTGGAATATTTACCACTTGCCCAACTATTATGTTGCTGACATTTACATCCTGATTCGAATCTATTATTAGTTGCATTGGGACTTTAAATACCTGACTATAATACCACAATGTATCTCCTAGACGTACTGTTACCTTCATGATGCAATACCTCCTCTACCCCTTTCTCTTACACTCTATGAAACAATCGAGCTGTAAATCACTACAGAACGTAAAAAAGCTTTGACCACTTAGGCCAAAGCTTTTAGTTATCATCTGATTCAGTTGGTTGTTGTCGATAAGAAGTTCCTTCATAGAATCGTAGAAGGTCTCCGTAAATAATTTGATCTGAATAGTCTAACTCTTGTTTTGCTTTTTCTTCATATGGTTCACAGTTTGCTTGGTCTGTTTCAAGACCTGTTGCTTTATCATAGCAGATGCCAGAAGTAAAAACATGGTTCTCTGTTATAAAGCTTCCATCCCTTAACACGGTAAATGACAGCTTTTGATCAGAAAATAAATCAGCTCCAAAATGCACATCATTCTTCGTATTAATTCCAAGTAGGTGTAAAATTGTCGGTTTTAGATCAATTTGTCCGGATACCTTGGAAATCACTTCAGGATTTTTGTCGGTAACTCCAGGTATATGAATATACAGTGGAACACGCTGCAATTGAACTGATTCAAATGCTGTGATTTCTTTACCTTGAAACTCACCCATTGCTCGATTATGATTTTCAGATATGCCGTAATGGTCACCATAGAGGATAATGATTGAGTTTTCGTACAAACCTTCTTCTTTCAATTTTTCAATAAAGACTTTTAATGCTTCATCTTGATAACGAACGGTTGGAATATAGCGATTCAGCGTGCGACTACCTGTTGTAAGCTCATCAATCATTTTATCTTCTTCTTCTAATTCAAAAGGAAAATGATTAGTTAATGTAATTAACTTTGAATAAAATGGCTGTGGCTGTGACTTAAGAATGTCTACTGACTGTTCAAAAAACTCCTTATCCTTTAATCCCCAACCAACAGAGTTATACTCATTAACATCATAGCTTTCAATATCATAATACTTATCATATCCTAGCGATTGGTACATAATGTCTCGGTTCCAGAAGCTTTTATTATTAGCGTGAAGAACAGAGGAGAAGTAACCGTGTTCTTTTATAATCTCAGGTGTAGCAGTGTATTCATTACTACCATGTGTGAAAAATACAGCCCCTCTTCCTAAAGGATACAATGAGTTATCAAGTAGAAACTCAGAATCAGATGTTTTCCCTTGGGCTGTTTGATGATAAAAGTTTTCAAAGTACCAACTTTCATCAATAAAATCGTTTAAAAATGGAGTGATTTCTTCGCCGTTAACAGTTTCATTAATTACAAAGCTTTGAGTTGACTCCATCGAAACAAGAATTACATTTTTTCCATTTGCAAGATTAAATGTTGACTCGTTTGGTTTTTTATAATTTGCGTTAAGATAGTTTTCAATATCAACAAAAGAGCTGCCATCGGCAAGAGCTCGTTGTGCTGAAGATTTAGACTGCAAGACGATATCATAAATATGGTAATTGTAGGTTCCAATATTTTTTATTAAAATTTCACGGTCAAATGTACGAGTTAATAATTGTGGGCGCTGTGCTTCAGATAGTCCAAGGTTAAAGAAAAATATGACCGCAACAGCTAAGAAGTAATACCTTCTTTCTCTTTTCGTAAATGTTTCAATTTTAGCAAAGCTTGGTTTAAAACGAACTACGAGTAAAAGAACGATTACATCGATGAACAGTAACAAGTCACTAAACTTAAAAAGCTCAGAAAAACTACTTCCCAAATCTGCCATGTTTTTTGTTTGGAATAATACTGGAATGGTAATAAAGTCATTAAAAAATCGATAGAATACTACATTTGCAAATAATATCCCTGAAGATAAAAAGCTTGCAGCAATAATAAACTTGTTTCTTCGTTTTTCCTTCATAAAGAATGCAAATCCAAATACAAGTAATAAAAAGCTTAGTGGATTGATAAACAAGATGAATTCTTGCATTACAGATTCTATCTCTATATCAAAGCTAGTTTTATATACAATATATGTTTTGATCCAAAGTAAAACCGTTGCCAAAAGTAAAAATTGTAATTTTGACAATGACACCTTTCTCATGGTTAAACCTCCTCGATATCTCCAAAAACAAAGTGGAAGAACCTCCCATATACTTCCAAATTAAGGATTCATGCAGAGACTATACATTATCTTAATCCTTTTTTTTTAGAAAATCAATCGTTTTTAAATTATGTAATTTGAATGTTATCTGGCTGTAAATTATGAGATTGTTAATCTAATATCTATTATTTTTCGTCATATATTAGACGTACAAGTTACGAGAAAGTTTCATTCATATTAAATGTTGTAATAATTTGAATATTCAACTAATAAAAGGAAACCGCATGGTTTTAGATGCAAGCTTATAGGCATCAATTGAAATTGAATACAATTGATATTGTAATAGTCACTATGTTTCTCAAATAATCGAAAAAGAGATTTCGAATAAAGAAATCTCTTTTCTTAGATGTAATCTTATAATTTTGTTTTTGCAATCCAAGCGCCACCAATGACACCTGCATCATTACCAAGTTGTGCAATAGAAATTGATGCACCTTCACCAACACGAGGGAAAGCAAACCGTTTGAACTGTTCTCTTACTGGATCTAGAATCAAATCACCAGCCTTTGATACGCCTCCACCAATAACAATCTTCTCTGGATTTAATCCGTTTGATAAGTTAGCAAGCGCAAGACCAAGGTGGAAGGTTACAAACTCAATAACTTCCTTAGCTAACACATCATTTTCTTGATAAGCGTCAATGACCATCTTTGATGTCATTTGACCTTGTTCTTCATACCATTTACGAAGGATTGTTTCTTTCTCTGGATCTTGTAAGCCCTCAACAGCTAATCGTGCAATACCAGTCGCAGATGCAATCGTTTCTAAGCAGCCTGTTTTACCACAGCCACAAAGTGCTCCACCTTCTGGAATGGACGTAATATGTCCGATTTCTCCACCTGCACCATTTACACCATGAACCACTTCACCATTCGAAATAAGGCCGCCACCGACTCCAGTTCCAAGAGTAACGCAGATGAGATCCTTTGCACCTTCACCAGCACCTTTCCACATCTCACCTAGTGCTGCAATGTTTGCATCATTTTCGACCGCTGCTGGCAATCCTGTTGCGCTTTCAAGATGCGCCTTTAGCGGGTAGTTTTTCCAACCAAGATTAACGGTTTCATATATAAGCCCTGTTTCCATATCGACTGGTCCTGGGGCACCCATCCCAATTCCAGCAAGCTTAGATTTTGGTTGCCCTAGCTCTTCTAACTTTGCATCTATGGCTTTTGCTATGTCAGAAGTGATATTTTCACCTGATTTATCTGTCTCAATTTCCCATTTCTCCACAAATTCACCGTTTTGATCGATAAATGCCATCTTAATTGTTGTGCCACCTAAATCTACACCAACTAACCATTGTTCTGCCATTACTATCTCAACATCCTTTGTTATGTATTTTTCCTTTTATCCTTTTCTCTTTCTGCTTCTTGTCGCAACAATAATAATGCCATTTGGTAATCATCTGTTGCGATTAACTGTGAACGGTATAGCTCTTTTACTTCAGCTTCCATTAACTCTAGGTCTGCAATTCGATCGCCTATATAGATGATCGTTCCATATTTTTTGAGTAGCTGTCTCACATCATAAATTGACTTCATTTCATTCACCTTCTATACTATCACAACAAGATATAAGGATTTGTTCACTATAAGAGTAGTTGAAAATCTGATTATTAGCAAGTCTTATTCAACAGTTATTTTTATCAATTTTTTATTAGTATACATAGTTAATTTGTAATACAACTATATTGGTTGTTATCGGTTGAATTCGTGTCGTTAAGAGCAAAATCAATAAAAAAAGTGCCACCAAAATGGCGACACTTGCTGCTTACTTGTCAGGATCACGTGGATTTAAGATTGTCGGTCTTCTACGCTTTAGTGGTATTGGTGCACGGAATAGCACATCCATGAACGCGCGATATGAAAACGGAATAAATGGCCACAAGTAAGGCACATTGAATGACTTCATTGATGCTAATAGAAGAATCCATAGCGTAATTCCTCCTACAAATCCTGGTACACCAAATAAACTTGTTAAAATGAGCAAAGCAATTCTCATCACACGGTTTGCCATACTCATTTCGTAACTTGGAGTAGCAAAGCTTCCGATTGCTGCAATTGCCAGATAAAGAACTACCTCATTTGAAAACAGTCCAACCTCGACCGCGACCTGTCCAATTAAGATGGCTGCAACCAACCCAAGCGCAGTGGCAAGTGATGACGGGGTATGTATGGCCGCCATCCTGAGCATATCAATTCCCAGTTCAATAAATAGAAACTGCAGGAATAATGGCAGCTGCCCATCTTCATTTGGGCCAATAAACTCTAATTGTTCAGGTAAGAGCTCTGGATGAGTAGCAAATAAATACCATAATGGTAACAAAAAGAGTGAAGACCAAATTGCAATATATCGTACAAACCGGAGATAAGCACCAATCACAGGTTTATTACGATACTCCTCTGCATGCTGCATATGGTGCCAAAATGTGGTCGGCGTAATAAGAACACTTGGTGAGCCATCTACAATAATGATGATATGTCCTTCATATAAATGTGCAGCAGCTGTATCTGGTCTTTCAGTGTATCGTACAAGTGGATATGGATTCCAGTGTCTACCTGAGATATATTCTTCAATTGTCTTCTCAGCCATTGGAATTCCATCTGTATCTATCTTTTCTAACCCTTGCTTGACTTGTTCAACATGTTCAGGGTCTGCAATGTCTTCAATGTAACTGACAACAATATCCGTCTTTGAACGTCTACCCACTTGCATGTATTCCATTCGTAATGATCGATCTCTTACCCTTCTTCTAGTTAATGCCGTATTGAATACAATTGTTTCAACATAACCATCACGAGAACCACGAACAACTCTTTCTATATCTGGTTCTTCCGGTCCTCTTACAGGATACGTTCTGGCATCAATAATTATGATTTGATCCAGCCCATCGACTACCAATGCGGTAGGTCCGGCCAATACAGAATCTACCACATTATCGAGATCATCTGTCTTATCAACTTCTACATATGGAATATATGTTTTTAATAATTTATCAAGCGTATTTTCTCTTAATGTGTTCTCATCTTGATTGGCTAAGAATTTCTGAATAAGATGGAGAATGTCATCTTTAGCAAAACCATCCACGAGGAACATGGCCATTCTTCTTCCAGCGTATTCCAAATCGAGCTGGATGACATCGAAACTCTTATCAACACCTAGTTGTTCTTTTAAGTAGGCAATGTTTTCATCTATGTTTGTAGAAACAAGCTTTTTATCATGTTGATTTACCACAAGTGTCACTCCAATTCCTTTGTGTAAAAACGATGATATACCTATATCGAATACCTAGTACTCCATCTTTGACGTAAATAGAAAAAATCATACCCATTTTTTTCTAATAAAATTTGAAAGGTATGACTGCCTTCATATTTTCATATTTCCTTCATAAAATTTCTAGAAAGGATGTCCAATCCATCTTGGAGGTAGAAGATGAAACGGAGGAAGGTTTACTTCATTACAATTGTCATTTCAGGCATCATTGCAGGGAGCTTTTATTATTTTCATAACGAACAAACACAGGAAAGTATTATTTTTTTCCCGCTTGATCGTTCCGTCTTATTTACAGTAGCAGATACCACATTAACGTTAATAAATGAGAAGCAAAACGATGAGTATTTTTTAGAATGGGATGTTACTTCTATCCTTGACCGAGATGTATACTTACGTCAGGATATTTCATTGTTATTTGCAGGAGGAAGGTTAAAAGCAACGCAGTCAGAGTGGGAGGATAATAGTAAAAAAATTGCTCAAATATACAAAGATTCCAGGTGAAGACAGCAATCATTATGTATCATTCTCTTATCATCATGGAGAAATTCATTACCAAGATACTAATTCTATTAAGAGTACTCAACAGATGAGCCGTGATCACTTATATGTGATTGATTCATCATTTCATTCTCTTCAATCGTTCCGCACCCCAAAGAATGAGGTTCAATTGGAGTGGAAAAAGGTGATAGATCATATTCAAAAACAACAACAAGCCGTCACGACAGATAGGCTCATCGAATATTTCAACATTCCAATTCAACAATATCATCAAGAATACCTTACAAACTTAGCTACCTATCATGAGGAATCATTAAAAGGATTAACGAGGGAAGAGACCCAGAACATGATAGGAAGGTTATGGGAAGGTCTCTATAAAAATTATTTCTTAGGGATTAAAAAGGATGATCAGTCCATTATCAATCCTATTGGCAGTTCAGAACCAGTCATCCTGTTTAGCAAAGATTTTTCTCATCTTTACGTACTGTTTGAAACAAGTGAGGGGGAACCAATTCAGCTCATTTTAGCATTTGAGAGGTACTGATTAATTTCCTTGGCTAGTGAAAGATATGCATTGTTTTCAGGTGAATATGTTAATGCAGTTGTAATTGAGTCTTTGGCACTTTGATAATCATCAAGTTTTACATACACAAGTGCTAAATTATAGTGTGCTTCGTGTAAAGTTGGGACTTTTTCAGTTACATATACTAAATGAGTTTTTGCATCCTGATATTTCCCCAGCTCTACCTCTGTATATGACAAATAAAAAAATAGTTCAGGAGTAGTAGAGTTTTCGTCTTTAACCTCGACCTTTGATAAAACATCATATGCTTTTTTATATTCTTCATTTTCAATATAATCCTGTGCCATATCAAGGGAAACGAGAGGATCATTCGAAGGATTTGTTGTATATCCAAAATATAAAATAGCTACTGTTACGATAATTGTAATAATCAACCCTACTACTCTTTGTAAATATTTTCGATGTTTTGGTAAATAAACAATACTTGAAGCTAAAAAGCCACCGACCAATCCCCCAATATGGCCTGCATTGTCAACAATAGGAAAAATAAAACCAATCGTTAAATTTAGAATAATCACACTAATGACATTTGTACCCATCGTTCTAAGAAATAGTTTTGGATAAATCACACCGAAAAATAGTAGGGCACCAAAGCATCCAAAAATGGCTCCAGAAGCACCCGCAGAAATCGAAGGGCTAAATACAAAACTTGCTGCAGATCCTGCGAACCCTGCAAAAAGGTAAATGAGGAGAAATCGCATTTTCCCATAGATCCGCTCTACGGCAGTACCCAAAAAGTAAAGCGCAACTGTATTCATTAGTAGGTGAAAAAAGCCAATGTGTAAAAAAATGGGAGTAAAAAGTCTCCACCATTCCCCCTGATGGATGAGCGAATTAACCTTTGCACCAAAGGAAATTAATGTAGTCGTGTTCATGCTTCCTCCTTTTATTTCTAGGAAAGCAAACATGATAAGCTGTATTGCAATAAAGACATATGTAAAATAAGGTTTTCCATTATTAAACAGTTCACGTTCTTGTTTTGCACGGCGGTTTGATGTTGAAATCACTTCTATCTTAAGTGCTTGGATACTAGAATAATCATACATTTCGCCTTCTTTATTCGGCGTAACTTGGACTCCTGATATGTTTGCAAAATGATGTAACGCGTCATGCTCATTTTTTACATGCATCACTAGCGCTTGTAATTCGGTTTGTCGCTTATTACCAGCATACAGTGGTTTTTCTGTTATAAACTGCCAGTCATCTACTGGTGGATATGTAGATATGTAAACAACAAGCATGCCTAATTTTCGTTGCACTTGCTTCTTCCTAATTGCTTCTGCTTTATATAAAGTCTTTTCAATGTCCTGCCTAATCCAATTTCCCCAATCTATATCAGCCCTGTAAAGCTTTAACATGTTGGGTCCGCTCTTTCTTGAGGATTCTAGCCATATTTCGGTCTGGTCTTGTGATATGTAGATAATTCGAAATTCATGTTGAACAACTAGTTTATGAATTATACGCCAATAAAGTAAATCCTGACTAAATCCCACTACTCTTTTCCTCCTCCCCAACAAGATAACTACTTTCCCCAATAACCATATAGTAAAGATACCATTATCTATCTATTTATGTAAAAAGATAGCTGTCCAATTCGTTGACAGTTGTACATATGTATACGTTTTCTGGGTACGCTCCAGGTTTCTTATTAGTCGTGTTAAAATAAATCGCATCCCAACCAGCTTTTATAGAACTCATGATGTCAAGCTCCCAAGAATCACCAATATACACGCACCGAGCATATTCACTACCAAGTTTTGCCTGAGCATATTCAAAAATTCCACTATTAGGTTTAGCTAGTTTCACTTGTTCTGAAATGAAAAGATTTTTTTCCTGAAAAAAATGTAACAAGTGTAGTTCTTCTAATTTTCGATATTGAAGAAGGTAACTTCCATTACTGATGACGCCAATTTCACTTTGAGTTTCGCTTAATTTTCTTATCAGATGACTCATCCCCTCAAAAGGAACAACAAATTCAGCCACTTCTTTGAAAAAATTCTCTTGAAGAAAATCGGCTTCTTTTTCACTACTCTTAATATTAAATTCCTCCATTGTATCGATATAACGTAAACGGCGGTATTGTTTTTTAGTTAATTTATTATTGGCGTAATCCTGCCAATAAAGATCACAGAATGTCTTAAAAACCTTAAACCAGCTTCTACTATTAACGTTATAATTGAATTGCTCTTTGACAAGTTGAAAGCAATGTTCCATCGCATATTGGAAAGTTTTTTCATAATTATATAGTGTATTGTCCAAATCAAAGCAGATAATATCCCATTTCATTGCAATCACCTCTTTTTCTTGAAAGCGTAATAGGGCTGTCCCAAAACTAAGAACAAGGCACCAATGCATACATTATATAGATTGGTTACAAATCCCTTTATCTATATGATGAATGACGACTGTGGTGCCTGGCACTTAGTGGACAGCCCTATAACAGATATGAACTCATATTACCGAAATACTTGGCTCATCATCCGGTCACGTACAAACGGAATATTCATGGAGGTGGAAACAACCATTTTCCGAATCCATGGATTTCCTAGCACATTATTCATTATTTTAAATCGGTAACGATAAAATGCATAGACACCGGCAATTAGTAAAACAAGTCGAGTCAGACTACTAAACATCATTATCCCTCCTCGTTATACTTTTTGATATTCCAGCTGTTTTTATCCAATCCAACTACTGCAAATTAATTTTTAAGAATGGGGTGTAATGTTTCTTTTAAGACCTTCACTGAATGAGCAAATTTCACACGTTCCGATTCATTTAAGCTTTGTTGAATAACCTCTCTGATACCTTGACGGTTAACTATCGCCGGCACACCAACATAAACATCATGTGTATCATATTCTCCATCTAGATATGCGGAAACAGTAAGTACAGAATTTTCATTTTGTAAGATTGCTTTTGTAAGACGTACTAATCCCATAGCAATTCCATAATATGTTGCACCTTTTCTCTCAATAATATGGTAGGCCGCGTCTCTTACATTTACAAAAATTGATTCTAAATCCTCTAATTTATATTGATCACTATTTTTTACAATCTCTAAGATAGGCCTACCACCGATATCTGCATGACTCCAAACAGGTAGTTCTGTATCTCCATGCTCTCCAATAATATAAGCATGTACATTCCGAGTATCCACATTGAAATAGTTTCCAAGTAAGAACCTAAATCTTGCTGTGTCTAAAATCGTCCCCGAACCGATTACCCGATTCTTTGGTAACCCTGAGAACTTCCATGTTGCATATGATAAGATATCAACTGGATTTGTTGCCACAAGGAAAATACCGTCAAATCCACTGGCCATTACCTGGTCAACAATCCCTTTAAAAATTTTGGCATTCTTATCAACCAAGTCTAAACGAGTTTCCCCTGGCTTTTGATTTGCTCCTGCTGTTAATACAACTAAATCAGCATCTTTACAATCACTATAATCACCAAACCAAATTTTTGTTGCGGATGGAGCAAACGCAAGTCCATGACTTAGGTCCATTGCGTCACCTTCAGATTTTTCTTTATTTAAATCAATAAGGACTAATTCTTCTGTTACTCCTTGATTGATAAGAGCAAATGCATAACTAGATCCAACAAAACCAGTACCCACTAATACCACTCTATTTACGTTATTTCCCATCTTTACCCCTTTCTTGTTGAACATAATCGTCAACACTAACTGATCCAGACTTACTTTGTAAGTCCTTAGTATTTGTAACTACATTAACAATAACCACATTTTACAAAAGGATATAGCCACCAATAACTGAGGCTAGAAATATTGAGAGAGCATTGATCACATCGTTATTTAAAAAGGTAACTCCCTTGTAGTAGGTAGTTTTTCTTCCACAATGAACATCTTTTTCTGTATCAATGCCACAGATTTGACATCGATAACTTACTTGAACCGTCGCTCCTAAAAGTGTATCGATAAAATTTCCAATGAATCCAATTAACGCTAAACCAAGCGCTGTTGAAATCGAAATTGTCTCAAAGAAAAGCAACGCCACAAATGAGATAAGAATTGTTCCTAGTATTGCTGCTATGGTACCAAGCAGTGATATTGCCCCTGATGTACCTTTATCAACTGATTTTAATTTCGTAATTAAGATTGGTCTCCTTTTGCTAAGAGTACCCAATTCAGAAGCCCAAGTGTCAGCATTTGCTGTACATATAGCCCCCACAAAAATATAGAGCCAAAGTTCATGAGGGTAATACCCGTATAAAACACTTGCAAATGCAGGGACACCGCCATTTGCTAGCACCTGAATAGCATCACGTTGCTCTCCTTTTTGAAGCTTACTCTCTAGCTCAACTTTTCTTTCACTTTTGAATTTACTCCAAAAACTTGATGTAGCAAAAAAGATACCTAATAGAACAAGTCCCTCATATCCAAACCCAAATGCAACACCAAAACCTACAAAAATGGTTGCGATTGCTCCGGAGATCGTAAGCGATTTTATTTGATAGCCACCAAAAGCAACAAAGATTACCCCAACAAGAACAAGTAGATAATTAGTTTCCACAATGAATAACCCGCTCATTAGTGAATATGTACTGTACAGGCAAATCAAACGGCTCTATTGGCAGGTCGTCAACAAGTTGTATAGGAAAAGCAAGACTACATGTTAGGTGATTGTAGTCTTTTAAATACCGGTCATAATATCCCCCTCCAAACCCTAAACGATACCCATTTTCCGAATACATAAGACCAGGTACAAGTAATAAGTCAATTTCTTCCTTATTAACTTCCTTTGTAATCTGTTCTCTTGGTTCTTTTAACCCATAATAAACAACTTCTAATTGGTCAAATGAAGTAATTTTTCTAAAGGTCATTGTCTTCGCTGATGGGTGACATTTAGGAACACATACCTCCTTACCTTCTTTCCAAGCATGTTCAATAAGCTGAATGGTATTAACCTCGGGTACTTTTGAAACAGTCATGCCAATCACTTTTGAATCTTTCCAAAGTTGTGATGCAGTTAAAAGTTTAGCGATAGATAATGACCACTCCTTATATGTATGTTGGTCAATTTCATTAAGTTTTCTTTTCATTTCATGTCGTAGCTGTTTTTTATCCTTCAAGGAATGTCCTCCTCTCTTCCTACTATGTTATATCTTCTAGATGAAAGTTTGCAATACTACTTTTGGTATTATTTTCTAATGAGAAGCACAACAACGTTTGTTGAAACGCCTGCATAAGTTAGGCCATCCAAAAAGGGTGCTCTTTGAACTTCTTGATGTCTAAACTTATGACTCCAGGGTTAAGGCGCTTAGAGCTTGACACGTATCCAAGTTCAGATTTTTATATTCTTAATCTTAAAGCGTAAATTAATTTTCAGAATAGTAAAATTTATAGTATACGGATAAGATGCTTTTACCTTATCATTAAGATATGATTGTTGAATTTCCTGATGTTAATTAAATAAAGAGAGGATGATTTCTTTGGTTAAAGAAGAACAACAGCAAAACAATGACCGTACATATTGGCTTCATACAATGATAAAAATTGCCGACCCCGTACTACAAGCATTAGCAAATCGCAAATTAAAAGAATGTATGCCGATTGAAGGCAAATTACCCGACCGTCATGAATATACACATCTTGAAGCATTCGGAAGACTACTCTGCGGCATCGCTCCATGGCTTGAAACAGGGGAAACAATAGGAGATGAAGGAGAATTACGAGAGAAGTATGCAAGGTTGGCAAGGGAAGGAATTGAAGCAGCAACAGATCCTGCCTCTCCTGATTTTATGAATTTTTCTCATGGTCATCAACCCATCGTAGATGCAGCGTTTCTTGCACATGCAATTGTTCGTGCTCCAAACGAATTGTATGAAAAGCTTAGTCATAGAGCAAAACAAAACTTAGTGGTTGCTTTAAAATCAACACGTACGCGAAAACCAGCTTTTAATAATTGGTTGTTATTTTCTGCGATGATCGAAACAGCCTTGTTTTTAATGGGAGAAGAAGATTGGGATATGATGCGTATTGACTTTGCCTTGAAGCAACACGAACAATGGTATGTTGGAGATGGTATTTATAAAGATGGTCCAGAATTCCACATGGATTATTATAATAGTTATGTGATTCATCCAATGATCGTTGATATTATTGATCATATTGGCAATCAATCTGGAGATTGGGAAGGGATAAAAGAACAAATTTTGAAGCGAGCTGTGAGGTATGCTACGATTCTAGAACGAATGATTTCGCCAGAGGGCACTTTCCCAGTTATCGGACGCTCGATTGCATATCGTTTTGGGGCATTTCAACATCTAGCACAAATGGCTCTGCAACATAGACTAGATGAAACTCTAGAACCTGCGGGCGTACGATGCGCACTCACCGCTGTTATTCGTCGCTCCATTGAAGCACCTGGTACATTTGATGAAAATGGATGGTTACAAATTGGATTGAGTGGCCATCAGCCTGAATTAGGGGAAAAGTACATTTCAACAGGTAGCTTGTATTTATGTGCCACTGTCTTTTTACCACTTGGCCTCAGTGAGGATGATCCATTTTGGCAAGGAGCAGCAGAGTGGACTTCCAGGAAAGTATGGTCAGGCGGTCATATAGTCATCGATCATGCACTTTCTCACTAAATTAACAAACAAGAATGTACCTAACATGTCCCTGGCGCATATAGCAACAATAGAAATGTTAATTAAGTGAGTGCCAATTCGTATATGACTCAGTTACTAAGGACGAGCAAATACATGCAATAATGGTAATAGGAAAAAAGGGTCTAGACCACGTTTATATGCGACGGTTTTAGAATAAATAACGGAATGAAGATTCATCAAATCAAAAATGCGGATCCTAGTTCCTCTAAAAGGTAAAAAAGCCGCTCTAAAAGGAGTGCAGTGAATCCTGGTTCCACTATTAGTAGAGGATCGATGGAATTTGATGTTGAAAAGGATGGATAGCGGAATAAGGATCCTAAAGCATGTCAGAACGAAGGATTTAGAGCAAATAGCGGAATGAGAATCCACCAAATTATTAAGTAGATCCTCATTCCGCTAAAAGGTAAAGCGTATCCTGGTTTCGTAAAGCAAATAACGGAATGTGAATCCGCAGGACATTGAAAAAGAAAGACAGTAGGAAATTGCTTCCTACTGCTTACTTTGTTTCACGGTGTACAGTTACTTTTTTCAATCTTGGGCTATATTTTTTCAACTCAATACGATCTGGGTTGTTACGTTTGTTTTTAGTAGTAATATAGTTACGATCACCAGTCTCTGTACAAGCTAAAGTGATTTTTACACGCATGTTCATTTCCCTCCAAACATAAATAGCTTAAATCAGACTTATCTATCATACCATCTAACTTTTAAAATTTCCAGTCTATTTTTCGACATACTTGAAGTTTATTGTAAGTAGAAAAGTCAACGACATCAAAATGGCGCATAAAAGACCAAAATCACCAAGCTTATCCTCCTTTAATAATCGTTTCTACTAAGTTTAATTTAGACTCGTTAGAATTGAATTCAAACTTTCGCTTACTCTCCTTGTACAATTGAATTGTATCGATAGCAATATTTTCCCAATTGTAGATCGTTTCAGCTGCATGCTTCCCTTGTTCACCAATTCGTTTCGATAGTTCTTTGTTATCTAACAATGTCATTACCTGGGTAGCTAAGCTTTCCGCATCACCAGGACACATGATCAATCCTGTTTGTCCGTGGATGACTATATCTTGTAAACCACCAGTCTCTGATACAATCGTTGGTTTTCCAGCAACCATTCCTTCAAGGGCGACAATTCCAAATGGTTCGTATAAACTTGGAAATAATGTCATATCACATTCATGAAATAATCGATTTCTTTCATCATCAGTGATATAGCCCAAAAAGATTATATTTCGGTCAAGTCCAGCATTCTTCACTAAACGCTTATACTCATATAGCATTGGGCCTTTTCCAGCTATTAAAAAAAGCACGTCGGGATATTTTGCTAAGATTGTTGGAGCTGCATTTATAATGGTTTCAAATCCTTTTTCTGGGACAATCCTCCCTACTGAAAAAATAACATGACTATATTCTTCTTTAAAAGGTAAAGAAATTGATGGATATTGATGTGTGTCAATTTTTAACATGGAGGGATCGACACCATTTGGTAAGACATGGACTTTCGTTGGGTCTAACTGAAATAACCTTATTACTTCATCCTCCATATAATCACTACAGACTATCAACGAGTCTGCCTCTTTGGCTAATCGTTCTTCTTTTTGATGGATTTTTTTCTGCAAATACGTAAAAATACCGTTATTTCTACCAAACTCTGTTGCATGAACCGTCGCTACTAAAGTTTTTTGCAAACTAGATTGAAGTGTAATGGCAGCGACTGCTACTAACCAATCATGGGCATGTATGATGTCAAAGGTAAGATCTTGAGCTAATTCGCAAACCTTATCGATAAAGGCCATATTAAAGCTGCCCACCCAATGTAAAAAATCATTAGCATTCGGCTGGTACCCCTTTACACGATAAACATGAATACCCTCAAAATTTTCGTAAGAGGGTTGTCCCTCAACAAATGTTGTAACAACTGTTACAATATGGCCTGATTTAACAAGCTCTCGTGACAAATCATATACATGTCTTGCAAGCCCACCTACAATCATCGGCGGAAATTCCCATGACAGCATTAACACGTGAAGACCATTTTTATTTATCGGGTAATTTGCAAGTGAGTTTTCAACCTGGAAAACCGATAAATCGATTGTTGATAAAAATGGATACTTCTGTTCAAAGGAATTGATTAAATCACTGGTAATTGTCTGTGAATATAAATGATTAGCTAAAGCAGTAAATCTTGAAAAATGCTCGACAATACGAGTTTCAGCGTATTGTCTACAATCTTTATTATCAATCATAAAAGCCCAATCGCTTCCTGAAAGAAGCAGCCATTCTCTAACCATCTGCCGTAATGTCCGCTTTTCTAACTCAGATCCAATAGCAAAGTCATTAACAGCTATCTTTAGTTCCTTTTCAACATGATGGGAATATCGGTAAAACCACGCATTTTCTTCGTTTAGCCAAACCTCACCATACCCATTCCTTCCCCATGTAGAAAAAGAAAGTGTATTTGTATCTACCTTATCTTTGTATCTTTTAACATATTCACTACAAGTAAGGTATTTAACCTCTCTGCTTTTACTAAAGACTTCATATAACCAATCCGGCCCTTCAAACCACCAATGACCAAAAAGTTCTGCATCAAATGGAAGAACAACAGATGGCAGCATATGATTAGTAAAGGAGTTTTGCTCAGATTCTAAAGCCTTGATAAAATCCTTTGCATGCTGTTTCACTTTAAAACTAGCTAATTCACAATTGTAAAACTCCTTTTCCTCCTTGCCAGTAATACGATAATACTTTACTCCTGTGTCAGACCTTATTCCTTCTCTATGAAGAAAAGGACTAATATAATCATATTCACGATCATGTCCTAGATCACGATAAAATTCCCGGTAATCCACATCACCTGGGTAACCAGAGCTTGAGCTCCAGACCTTTTGGGAAAGCTTTTGGTTTCTTGGAAATAAGACAATTCCATTTGGTGATTTTATTGGAAATACCGTATTTTCGGGATATTCAACAATACTCGTTACCCCGTGTTCGTCTACAAATGTATATGATATGCCTTCTTTATGTAGGATATTATCAATTTCTGGTGTGTAGGCACATTCTGGTAACCAAAAACCATTTGGCTTTTTACCAAAGTGCCGTTTAAAACAAGCAAGTCCTTCCAAAATCTGAGCTCTCATTCCTTCTTCTGAAATCAAATAGGGAAGAATCGCATGTGAAGCAGAAGTAGTTATACACTCGATTTTATCCGATTCAAAATAATACCGAAAAGCATCAAGAAGATTATTATTCCATTTATCGAATGTTTCTTTAATTTGTTTATATCGATTACGATAAAAGTGAGTTAGCTCCTGTTCTTCTTGACTAACTACGGTTTCAGTCTCTAAATCTAAAAGTGATTCAATTCTTTTTACATATGTAATGAAACGCTTTTGCAAGAGGGGATCTGCTAACATTTCCATTAATGTTGGGGAGAATGAAAGTGTCCATTTTTGTTGACTAGAGTCTTTTTCTAATAACCAAAGTAAAGGGATATATGTCTCTGCCATCGCCTCATATAACCAGATTTCTTCCAAGGCATTATTTTGAACATCTCGCACATACGGTAAATGGGCATGAAGAATAAAAGTAGAAACAATTTGGTTCATTTTTTTTGACCTCCAAAAGCCGTTGAATAAATAGTAATTGAACTTTATCAGACATGTTCATAATAGGTATACGTACTGAAGTGTTTCATCCAATTGTTATCGATATCATATTGGCTAACTTTCCACTCAATCACATTCTGCCCCACATTTTCCCTCTCCTTTCTTGCATAAGGAGGTGTATGGGCAGTATTAGATCTAAGGATTGTAAAAAATTGATCTGAATTTTCGATAATTCCATACTCAACAAGGTATGTTCGGTTTCCATCAAGGTGGGTAATAAACTTATTCGTAACGTTTTCTTGAATTGGTATTGTAAAAGAGCGGATTTCATTACTGGAGTTAAAGGATACATTTGTTACATCATATATTTTCAAGCCTTTCGTAAGCTTTGACCAGCATTCCTCAAATTGCAGTTCGGTTATCTTCTTTTTCATCTCTGTAATATTCCAATACGCATAAATAGTTGTTTCATTCTGTACCATCAGCCTAATTAAGTCTGTTGGCTTTCTGTATATATGTTGTTGAAGGTTTTTTTCTATTTCCTTAGCATTTTGTTCGAGATAACCATAATGAATATCATGATCTCCTTTTCCTGTTTCCGACATTTGCTCACCCCGTAACATTGTTAGTTTTGCCTAATGCTACAATCTTACCACCATGTATCCTACACGACAATAAGTTGATTTTGTCGATTTATGCATTAAAAAACTACCCACCAAAAAAATGGAGGATAGTTTTTTATACGTTATGCATTTAAATCATAATTTTTCGCTTTGACCATAAAGATAATATGTTCTGCCATATTGGTTGTGTGGTCACCGATTCGTTCAATAAAACGACATATGAAAGATAATTGTGTAATCTGTGAAAGAGAAGCAGGATATTTTGTCATTAATTCTAATAATTCTTTAATTAATTTTCCATATAGTTGATCAACTTGATCATCACGTTTTGCTGTGTCTTTTGCCAATATAACATCTTCGGTATTGTATGCTGTGACAACATCCGTTAGCATATCTAAGGCAAGGTTTGCCATCCTTGGTATCTCTTCAATCGGCTTAATTAAAGGTCCATCCCCTATGTGGAGAATTGATTTTGCTATATTTACTGCTAAATCTCCTATTCTCTCAACATCAGTTGTTATCTTTAGCGCTGCAATAATTCTTCGTAGGTCTGTAGCAACTGGTTGTTGTTTTGCAATAAGCTGAACGATTAAATGGTTTATTTTTTCATCATATTCATTAATCTTACAATCATCTTCAATAATCTTCTTTGCTTTTTCAATATCCTGATATTTAAGTGCATCAACAGCTTCTATAACTGCATATTCAGCTAGTGTAACCATTTCCATAAGCAATCCTTTTAACGTACTCAATTCTTTATCAAATGCTGTTCTGACTACCATAGACGACACCTCTATAAATTTTATTTTTTAAATAGAAAACTTATCCAAAACGTCCTGTTATATAATCTTCCGTTCTTTTATCAGTAGGATTTGAAAAAATCGTTTCAGTGTCTGTGTATTCAACAACCTCTCCATTTAAGAAGAAAGCTGTTCTATCAGAAATACGAGCTGCTTGTTGCATGTTATGGGTTACAATGATGATGCTATAGTCTTGTTTTAATTCTTGAACAAGTTCTTCAACCTTTAACGTCGAAATTGGGTCCAACGCAGATGTTGGTTCATCCATCAAGATTACATCTGGTTCAATCGCTAAACACCGAGCAATACATAGACGTTGCTGTTGTCCACCAGATAAGCCATACGCATTTTCCTTCAAGCGGTCTTTTACTTCATCCCAAATTGCGGCACCACGTAAACTTTTCTCAACAATTTCATCAAGCACTTTTTTATCACGGATACCGTGGATTCTCGGACCATATGCGATATTATCATAAATTGATTTAGGAAACGGGTTAGGCTTTTGAAACACCATTCCCACTTTTGTGCGTAGATCTTCCACTTTATATGACTTGTGAAAAATACTTTTTTCTTTGTATAAAATATCCCCAGAAATCCGAACAACCGGAATTAATTCCACCATTCTATTTAACGTTTTTATATACGTAGATTTACCACAACCAGACGGACCAATGATTGCTGTTACTTCGTTTTCGTAGATTGGCAAATTAATATTCTTTAATGCATGATCCTCACCATACCAAAGATTTAAATCCTTTGTATTGTACACAACCTTTTTACCATTTGTTTCAGGCTCCAATGAAGTATTATTGACCATTACTTTATGATTAACTGTTATAGCTGCCATACCTTTCAACCCCCATTAATATCGTTTTTGAAATTTATTACGGATTAACACTGCAATTGTATTCATTACTAACAAGATTACTAGTAAAATCACGATTGTCGCTGCTGCTAGATTCGCATATTCATCGACTAACGCTGAGTCGAGTGTCCAGTAATAGATTTGCATTGGCAAAACTGTGAATTTATCAAGGATGCCTTCAGGGAATGGAATCAATAAAGCAGGAATTCCAATAACAACTAGTGGAGCTGTTTCACCAATTGCTCGTGAAAGTGCTAAAATTACTCCAGTTAATATACCTGGTATTGCTGCTGGCAGTACAATATTTTTGATTGTTTGCCACTTTGTCGCACCCATACCATATGACGCTTCTCTAAGATAGCTCGGAACAGAACGAATTGCTTCCTGACTTGCAACCACGACAATTGGAAGAACCAATAGAGACATCGTAAGTCCACCTGCCAGTACGATATTTCCTAAATCAGAGGCTCTTACAAAAATGGTTAATCCTAAAATTCCAAACACGATTGAAGGAACACCTGCTAAGTTTGAAATATTTGTTTGAATAAACGATTGAAGACGTCCTTTTTTTGCATATTCCTCTAAATAAATAGCAGTTCCAACAACAAGAATCATGGTAACAGGCGCTACAACTGCCATTAACCATAACGTTCCAAGGATTGCCCCCATGATTCCAGCACGTTCAGCGTTGGTTGAAAGCTTACTAGTAAGAAATTGTAAATCAATCCATCCAAGACTTTGTGTAATTACTTGTTTAAATAATAAAACAAGTACAACTAAACCTATAATGGTTGATAAAAAGAAGATTCCTTTTGCAAGGTTGTTTTTTAGTAAGCGTGTATTCATTTGTTTTTGAACTTGTAACGAGTCTACATATTTCATCTTAATATTCCTCCCTATACTTGCGGGAGATATACCCGGCAGCTAAATTCATGATTAAGGTAAACACAAATAGTGTCATTGCAACAGCATATAAGCTGTAGTATAAAGTTGAACCAGCTGGTGCATCCCCACCAGTAACCTCAACAATATAGGCTGTCATTGTCTGCATTGATTGAGTGATATCAAATGTAAAGTTCTTTGAGCTACCACTGGCAATCGTGACAATCATCGTTTCTCCAATTGCACGTGAAATGGCTAGAACGAATGAAGCAATAATACCTGACATGGCCGCTGGAACAACAACCTTCCATGTCACTTCCAATTTCGTTGAACCTAATCCTAAAGCACCTTCTCTCATGGCATTAGGAACAGAACTCATGGCATCTTCTGATAGAGATGCTACCATCGGTATAATCATGATTCCCATTACAATTCCAGGGCTCAGAATGTTGGTTGGTTCTAAACCAGGGATAAATGATCGTAATAGTGGGGTAACAAATGTGAAAGCAAAAAAACCATATACAATTGTCGGAATACCGGCAAGTACTTCTAATATTGGTTTAAGTGTTCTTCTAACACGATCAGAGGCATATTCACTTAAATAGATGGCAGACATTAAGCCAACTGGAATAGCCACAACCATCGCAATAACTGAAGAAATAATTGTACCTGTTAAAAGTGGTAACACGCCAAATTTTGCATTTTCACCTAGAGGTTTTAATTCAGTTCCTGTAAAGAAGTCAAGAAAAGGGACTTCCTTAAAAAATGAGATTGTTTCAGATAAAAGTGTAATAACGATACCTATTGTTGTTAATATTGAAATAACAGCAATCCCCAATAAAAGCTTCGGAATGATCTTCTCAGTCAGCGTTGTAAGATTCATTGTATTTTTATTTTTTTCAATCATCTCTCTAACGCTTAGGTTTGTTTCTTGTTCTCTATTCATCCTAGAAATACCCCTCTCATCCTTCATAATCTGTAAGGATAAATAAAACAGTTAAGAAGATGAGTAGCAAATTACTGTACCCATCTTCATTTTCATCAGTGTTACTTTAAACCTTCTAACTCTGAAACAACTGTCTGTATTTCTTCATCCGTTAATGGAGCAAATCCTGTTTCAGCAGCTACTTCAGCAGCATTCTTCATTGTATAAATTGCATAATCTAAGACTTGCGGCTTTTCTTTCGCATGGTTCACATTAAGGTATGTGAATACTGGACGAGTGAATGGTGCGTATGCTCCGTCTTCTTTTATTGTTTCAAGTGAAGGCTCAACCGCGCCACTACCAAAATCAATATTTACTATTTTTACTTTGTCTGTGTTGTTAATCGCGTAACCATAACCAAAGAATGCAATACCGTTTTTGTCTTTTGATACTAGGTCAACTAGTGTTGAATAGTCTTGCTGTAGGCTAATTCCATCAACTAAATCTTGTTCCTCTAAAATTGATTCCCAGAAAAATTCATAAGTTCCATGGTTTTCGTTAGGTCCATATGTTTGAATTGGTTCATTTGGAAAACCTTCACGAACATCTGACCAGTTTTTCTTTCCAGCACTAGCTAGGAAAATATCAATTACTTCTTGCTGTGTTAAATCTTCTACCCAGTCATTTTCAGGATTTACAACAAATGTTAATCCATCAAGAGCAACCTTAAGTTCTTTTACATCAATTCCTAATTCTTCTGCTGTAGCAGCTTCTTCTTCTTTAATTTGACGAGAAGCATCATTAAAATCAGTTCCATCTTCAACTAAAAACTTTTTAAATCCAGCACTTGTCCCAGCACGACTAACTTCTACAGAAACATTTTCTTGTTCGTTGATCATATAATTTTCAGCCATTAAAGCCATGAAAGGATATACAGTTCCAGACCCATCAATTACGACACTACCTTCTAATTCTGTTGATCCTTCTGCTTCTTCACTACCTGTTTGTTCATTTGTATCAGTTGTTTCATCACCACTTGACTGGCTGTTTCCTCCACATGCAGCTACAATAAAAGCAAACATAACCATTATCAAAAACAACAATAACCCTTTAGTTTTTTTCATCTTCTCGTTTCCCCCTGTTTGTTATTATCGTATGTCCTACAAGTACTAGAGTAATTGATGAACGTAAATGCTGTTTTAATTGAATGTAAAGGTTTTGTAAATTTTCGTCCAATTATGTATAAAATGAGAGAAAAGTATTTTTGTATTTGGTATGAGCAGTCACAAAGTACATTAATATATAGAAAAAGCGACCGCCTGTACACAATCTTACAAGCAGCCGCTTTTTTTATTCGTCTTCTGTTTCGTCTTTTTCTGTTATGTCCTTACGCTCTTTTGTTTTTAACTCAAAGTATTTATCTAATATTTGTTCACCAATTTCATTATTTATAGAGAAACTACTTTTGTTTTGATATGCCCATGGCACTACAACTGAAAATGCTATTTCTGGATTATTATATGGGGCATATCCAACTAATGTTAAGTTCCATGATTTTGTGGAGAATTCAGGTGTATAATATACAGATTCTGCTGTACCTGTTTTACCAGCAGGTCTGTATGTCTTGTCACCAAAATAATTTTCAGCAGTTCCTTGATAATCTTGCATTACCTGTCTAAAGCCTTCCTGAACCCGTTTAATATAGACAGGATCCATATCAATACGGTTCAATACAGTTGGTTCAAACGGAACCAACAATGGACCTAATTCATCTTGATTCTTTGTTGGCTGACGTATTTCCTTAACTATTTTTGGTTGTAAACGATAACCGCCGTTCGCAATTGTTGAAACATACTGTGCCATCTGTAACGGTGTATACGTATCATACTGACCAATTGTTAAGTCAAGAATCAAACCAGGGACATTTTGTCCTGTTACCCCTGTTGTTTCACCAGGCAAGTCAATGCCTGTTTTTACACCTAATCCAAACTGACTGAAATATTTTCGCATGGAAGTATAGGCTTCATCGGCTTTTGGTAATGGTAAAGCTTGATGTGGTCTGTATGTCCCACCAGCTAGCTCTATCCCAATTTTAAACATATACACATTTGAGGATCTTCTTAATGCAGTATAATCATTAATAAATCCCATTCCACCAGAAGTCCAAGATTTTTTAGGATCGGACCCTTTAATGTACAAGACCTCATCCCTTATCACATTTGCTGAAGTGGAGATGACTCCTGTTTCATACCCTGTTAATACTGTAGCTCCTTTTACAGCTGATCCCATTTCATACGCAGTATTCATTGTACCGAGTGCAAAATCTCTAAATTCCATTTTCCCATCTTTATTTCGGGTATATTGCTTTCCTGCCATCGTTAACACTTCACCAGTGTTTGGGTCCATCATAACGACAAAGGCCCTGTCAAGATATGGTGAACCTGGGTATTGTTTGGCTTTTCTTAGATTGTTCTCAATAATTTCTTCAACAGCTTTTTGAAGATCCATATCAATCGTCAGGACTAAGTCGTTTCCTCGCTGACCCTCATAAAGCACCTTTGTACCTAATAATTCATGACCTTGTGTAATATTTTCAATCCTAGCTTTTTCACCGCTCAAAACATCCTCATACTGCTGTTCTAGATAACTTTTTCCGACTCGGTCGTTACGATTATACCCCCTCGCAAGATAATAATCTAACTTTTCCCTTGGAAGTCCTTCTTCAGCAGATGTCGTCGATCCCAAGATCGAGCTAATTGTAGGGCCATACGTATACTCTCTTTGCCAATCCACTGTCGTATCAATTCCAGGCAAGTCCTCTAGATGCTCACTTATGACAGCAAACTCTTTATCTGTTACTCCTTCATTCTTAATAATTTGCGGTGTTAATGCATATCCTTTATTCAACTCACGGAAGATTGCCGCAACCTCTAGATTTGCATCGCTTATCGCTGCTAACTCTTCTTCTGTAATCCGATCAAGTTGTAGTTGATATTGCTCTGTGTTTGATAACTCCTTATCCGCTTCCGTTAGTTTTGCCTTTGCTTCATCTGGATTTGCTAATAACCAATAGTCCTTGAGATCACGTTCAGTTAATTTATCTGGTTCCATCTCAATTAACTTCGCAAGTTTTTCAGCTAAATCAAGGACTTCGGTTTGTTTTGTTCCCTGTGCTCTTGTATATGTGATTGCATTTAAAGGGGTATTGTCGACAACCACTCTACCAAACCGGTCATAAATTTTCCCTCGTGGCACTGGAACATTTACAATTTTGTTTTCTGTACGGTCCACTTCTTCCTGATATTTCTCTCCATGAACAATCTGAATCACTCCTAACCTAAGAATTAGGGCAGAAAATAGGAGAAATACAACAAAAAAGAGTATGTTTAACCGGACAGGAACATGTAGCTTTTTCTTTTTCTTTTTCATCCATCATCAACCTTCACATAATATTCTAAATTGGAAATCATGACAGGAATATATACTAGAGGAACTACTGAGCTTGAGGTTTAAATAACAACAGTAAAGACACCTAGATAGGCTAGGTGCCTCTTACTTTCTTATTGTAACGGAACGGACGAAGTTTTTCCACAGATAACTTCTACTTTAAAATGGATTTTTAAGAAACCAACAGTTTCTATTGCATTATACTGTTGACCCACCTTCACCTTCAATCAACTTTCTCTTAGCACTAGCCTTTGAATGTACAGGTTTGTTGGAAGTCTCTAGATTTATGTTACTTACAAAGAAGTAAATAACTGAATGTCCGGCGCCAATGATTGCTAATAAAATCGGAATGCTCTTTTTTTCATCAAAGAACGATACGGCACCCATAAATAATAAAATAGAAGTAATTCTGCCTGCGTTAAGAAATAATTCTCGTACAACAATGTATTCGATACGCATTTTTGCAGCATTCCAAGCCTTGCCGATTACATCATAGCTTAGAGATGCATATGGCACTAAAAGGAACGGATAACCAATTGCAATAACAACTGCATACATAATCATTCGTGTATAAGTAACATCGAAGATAATTAAATATATTGATGCATATAATAGGATTCCACCAATTAAAATAGACTTTTTTCGATTATTCTTCTTGATAATCCTAGATGCAAGATAATAACCAAGGAATGCAACGCCTGAGTTGACAAGTCCAAATTTCCCTAAGGCCATTTCACTTCCAGATGTAATAAATACTAAGACTGTAATAATAAATGCAAATGACCCTTCCCTTAAGCCTTGAAAGAAATTTGCATTTGTTATCATCTTCCAATTTCGATTATTTTCCCGTTCCTTGATAATGCGAATAAAACGGAAATCTCCTTTTGCTGAGCGCCTTTTTAAAAAGAAGCTTAAGATTACTGCACCTGTAAAAAGTCCTAATGAAATTGCAAAAATGACTGTATAACCTGTAAATTCCTTCATTGAAGAGATAATGTAACCTGCTAAGAAAGGTCCTAGCATTCCAGCAAACGAACCGAGAATTCCCATGAAACCATTAAAGAAATCTCGTGTTTCAGGTTCTGTTACCTCAAATGTAAGCACATTAAAAGCTAGCCAGTAAAACCCATATCCAATTCCCAAAATCCCTCCTAATAGTACAAGAAAGCTTGATGCATTTTCCCCTATTAAGAGAACAGTAATAAAGAATATAGCTAGTGACGAAACACCTAATCTTAAAACAATGACGCGGTCAATTTTTTTTGCCCATCTTCCAGCTAAAATAAAGGTTAACGGCTGCATTACCACGACAGATAAGTTGTAAATGGCTAAATCAATATATTCACCTGATTGTTTCCATAAATACACATTTACAAAGGTATTTGAGAGGGCAACACTTAATGAATAAAGTCCACCGACAAGTAGCAATAATATTAAATCTCTGCTTAAATCAACATCACCAATTACTTTTTTAAATCCCATTAGCTATAACTCCCCTTTTTTATCTATTAGCTAGTGTGCGAAAAAGCAACTTGAGATATTCAGTCATGGATTATTACCATTAACTGGCGATTGATTTTCAACGTAAAAAAGGCAGCAAGAACAAATATGTTCTTAACTGCCTTTTACGAGATGGTTTATTATTTTGCAGCACTATAACGGCTTGCAACTTCTTCCCAGTTAATTACATTGAAGAATGCTGATACATAATCTGGGCGACGGTTTTGATAATTTAAGTAGTAAGCATGCTCCCAAACGTCTAAGCCAAGGATCGGAGTTTTTCCTTCCATTAGTGGAGAGTCTTGGTTAGGAGTGCTTGTTACTTCAAGCTCACCGTTGTTAACAACTAACCATGCCCAACCAGAACCAAAGCGTGTTGCAGCTGCTTTTGAGAATTGTTCCTTGAATGCATCAAAGCTACCGAATTTGCTAGTGATAGCATCAGCAAGTTCGCCAGTAGGCTCACCGCCACCATTTGGTGATAGGATTGTCCAGAATAGACTGTGGTTAGCATGTCCACCACCGTTGTTACGTACAGCTGTGCGGATTGCTTCTGGAACAGCATCTAAGTTAGAAACTAGCTCTTCAACGCTTTTGCTAGAAAGCTCTTCATTACCTTCTAAAGCAGCATTTACGTTTGTGATGTACGTATTGTGGTGCTTAGTGTGGTGAATGTTCATTGTTTCCTTGTCGATATGTGGTTCTAAAGCATCGTAAGCATAAGGTAATTGTGGTAATTCGTAAGCCATTATAAATCTCCTCCTAAAATGATATGTACTTAATTAGACCTAATGAAACATTTTATACTAGAATGTTTCATAAGTCTGTTACTACAAGATTACCAAAGTTGCCAAAAAGTTTCAATTAATATGTATTGATCTATTAGAATATTTCACAAGACAACTTTTTTAGACAACATATCTAAATTTCTCCAAAATTCGATAAATGTATTCAACAATTACAAAACAACAATAAAAAAGTACCCAATCATTAAAAGTTGGATGAACCCCTTTGCTACCACTCCACTTAAAAACCCAACAAGCGACCCAACACCAATCTTAACAGATTCCATAAAATTCGTTTTATGAACAATGAGTTCCGCAATAATCGCACCCAAAAATGGTCCAATAATAATCCCTAAAAAAGGAATGATAAAAGGGCCCACTAATAATCCAATTGTACTTCCCCATATGGCAGCGCGACTGCCACCAAACTTTTTTACACCAAGTAGATTTGCAGCATAATCTGCACCTAATAGCAACAGAAATAATAACCCCTGGATAATCCAAAACCAAATAGTAAAGGCCTCAAATCCATAAATAAAGCCATACACTAAATAGCCACCAATTATAAACAACACACTAGGAATAATTGGATAAATTAATCCCACAAAAGCGATAACAAACAGCAATGAAATAATAATCCAATATAAAATATCCATTGTATCTCCTTTACTACTAAGATTTATACAAAAAAGCTGACCTATAAAGTCAGGAACCCATATAATTATATAATGCCAAATAACTACAATGTAGGCAATAGGATATAGGTTCACCGACAATACATAAGTCAGCTTTATTATATTCAGATGTTTATTATAGGTGGTGTTCTCCTAATACAGCTTCAGCAATATTTACTGCATGGTCACCAATACGTTCTAAGTTACTGATGATGTCAACGAAAACAATTCCTGCAGCACCAGTACATTGACCTTCATTTGTTCGAAGGATGTGTTTCTTACGTAATGTACGCTCCATTGAATCAATATTCTCTTCTTTACGAACCACTTCTTTAGCCAATTCTTTATCATTATTTTCAAGAGCTTGTACTGCTTCTTGCACAGTTGAAATGGTGAGACTAAACATTTCTTCTAGGTCTTCAATAGCAGAATCAGTGATTTTCACTTTATTTGAGATTTGGTATTCTACAAGTTCGATGACATTTTCAAAATGATCACCGATGCGCTCAATATCACGGCTTGCATTCATTAAGATCGAATGTAATTCTGACTCGGTTTTAGCTAATGAAGAGGATGAAAGCAAGATTAAGTAATCAGTAATTTTTCTATCTAAATTATTAATTGCATCTTCTATCTGCATTCCTGTTTCAGCATGCTTTTGTTGTTTTGTCTTTAGATAAGAATTCGTTTCTTGCAGCCCTAGTGCTGCAAATTCTCCCATTCGGATAACTTCTTCCTTAGCCTGTCCTAAAGCAATTGATGGAGATTGTTCAATAAAAACTGGATCAAGATGCTTTGCTTTATACTCTATTACAGAATCATCACCAGGAATAAGTTTTGTAACAATAAATGCTAATGCTGCAATAAATGGAAATTGAATAACTGTATTTGTTGTATTAAAGATACCGTGAGCAAATGCAATCGTCATTTCTTCATTTAATCCCATACCACTTTTTAAGGAACTCATTAAAGCAGTAAATGGGTGTAATAACAGAATAAAAATAGTTGTTCCAATAAGGTTAAAAATAACATGTGTTAATGCTGCTCTTCTCGCCGCAACTGATGCGCCAATGGATGCAAGGATTGCGGTAATTGTTGTTCCAATATTATCACCAAACAAAACTGGCAATGCAGCCTTTATGTCAATTAATCCTTGACCAAAAAGCTCTTGCAGTATTCCAATCGTTGCACTTGAGCTTTGTACTATTACGGTAAACACCGTTCCAATTACAACACCAAGAATTGGATTGTCACTCATGCTCACTGTTAAGTCATGAAATGCTTGTAGTGTTCTTAATGGCTTCATACCATCGCCCATCATTTCAAGCCCGAGGAATAGCGCACCAAAGCCAAAAACAATTTGTCCAAGACTATTAATTCTTTTATTCTTAAAGAAAAATAACAAGATTGCCCCAGCGGCAATGATAGGTAACGCGTAGTCAGAAATTTTAATACCAATGATAAATGCTGTAACTGTTGTTCCAATATTAGCGCCCATAATTACACCAATTGCTTGCCGCAAATTCATAAAACCTGCACTAACTAATCCAACAACTATAACTGTAGTTCCACTACTTGATTGGATTAAAACAGTAACAAGTATCCCTGCTAATACTCCCATAAATGGATTGGTTGTAAAACGGTCAAGAATATCACGAAGTTTATCACCAGCTGATTTTTGTAAACCGTCCCCCATGTACTTAATACCAAAGAGAAATATACCCAAGCCACCAATAAACTCAAATATCATTTTCTGAACATCAAGTTCCACTATTAATTCAACCCCTAAAAAAAGTATGTATTTCGACAAAACTCAACAAACACTTTAAAATATATCCTAATGGACATACCTTGTAAAGTATTTTGTAGGATATTTATAGGATAGAAATGAAAAAAAGTGGGAGAATTGTTAATTTATCCCACTTGTTTATAATAATACTTACCTAAAAACATATCGATAGTATGCTTCAGAGCAATACATTCCATTCATCCGCTAAGAACCTAAAAAATTTAGGAATATATAGTGTGGACAAGCATATTGTGTAATAGACATGATATGTTTGGAGGAATAAAGATGAAAAAAATGATAGGATTTGGAATCTTATTTTTTATTTTATACATTGTTTATTATGATGTAAGTAATGGTACATTACCATCCTTTAAGAAAGAATTAGAATTAGTTGAACAAGGAGAGGTTTTAGAAACCTCTGCAACCCCAGTTCAAACTAGTTCTCTTCCTTTTCAAGAAGTTGAAGTCAAAGCAGGTGATACCCTTATTTCATTGGTAGAAAAGTTAAGCTCGAACAAGAGCACCTTATCGATTGATACACTTGTGAAAGACTTTGAAACATTAAACCCAGGAGAACAAGCAAACTCCCTTATTATTGGAAAAAAATACAAAATCCCAATTTATTAATCCTTATTCTGAGGGATGATTCTTGTCAATTTGACAATAAGACTGTTACAATATGTCAGGAGACAAGAAAAGTAAAAGCGCAGCAGCAGGGATAGTCGTACAACTGCAGAAGCATTGACTTACTCATATGGAGATGATTCGGATGTTTGATAGCTATGGCTGCTTGCACTAGATTTTATTACTAAAAAAGAACAAAACAAAATATAAAAGAGATATTAGTTCTTTATAAAGGAGCGATATTTGTGTCTGAAATTACCCATCGTACCAAAACTCGTCCTGTAAAGGTCGGAAATTTAGTGATTGGTGGTAATAATGAGGTCGTTATTCAAAGCATGACTACGACAAAAACTCATGATGTGGAAGCAACAGTTGCAGAAATAAAACGATTAGAGGAAGCTGGGTGTCAAATTGTTCGAGTAGCTTGTCCAGATGAACGAGCTGCTAATGCCATTCCGGAAATTAAAAAGCGTATAAATATTCCACTCGTTGTTGATATTCACTTTGATTATAAATTAGCACTTAAAGCAATCGAGGGTGGCGCTGATAAAATTAGGATTAACCCTGGTAATATCGGACGTCGAGAAAAGGTTGAAGCAGTCGTTAATGCAGCAAAAGCAAAAGGAATACCAATTCGAATTGGTGTAAATGCAGGATCACTTGAGAAACGTATTATTGAAAAATATGGATATCCTACTGCTGATGGTATGGTAGAAAGTGCCCTACACCACATCAAAATCCTAGAAGATTTGGACTTCTATGATATTATTGTTTCTATGAAAGCTTCTGATGTGAACCTCGCAATTGAGGCATATGAAAAAGCTGCAAAAGCATTTGATTATCCTCTACATCTTGGTATTACAGAATCTGGTACCCTTTTTGCTGGAACGGTTAAAAGCGCAGCTGGTTTAGGGGCCATTCTAAATACAGGTATCGGAAATACGGTAAGGATTTCTTTGAGTGCCGACCCTGTGGAAGAGGTAAAAGTTGCACGTGAATTGCTAAAGTCATTTGGCCTTGCGGCAAATGCTGCAACGTTGATTTCATGTCCAACCTGTGGTCGCATTGAAATTGACCTTATTAGTATTGCAAATGAAGTGGAAGAATACATTTCAAAGATTAAAGCACCAATTAAGGTAGCCGTTTTAGGTTGTGCTGTAAACGGTCCTGGTGAAGCACGAGAAGCTGATATCGGTATTGCTGGAGCACGTGGAGAAGGATTACTCTTTAGACACGGTAAAATCGTTAGAAAAGTACCTGAGGCTACAATGGTCGAAGAACTTAAGAAGGAAATCGATAAAATTGCAGAAGAGCATTATGCGAACCAAGCACAAGCATAAATTCAACAAAAAATGTCAGGCGATAAGCCTGACATTTTTTTATCTAACTCCCATTGTGATTTTTCTAATATATAAACGGGAGAATTAAGGTACTAAGAATAATCGACAACGCTCCAATTCCAATTGCCCAAGCCCCTAAGCCATTTGCTCCTCTTCTTCTTGCAATAAAGCCGATAATAATACCTGCGATTCCCATTAACATCGGCATTACGAAAAGTGAAATTATTGAAAGTGCTAACGCTAACCACCCTAAACCAGCTCCACCTGTTGCTGTATCCCCAGCCGTTTGAGTGTTAGCATTTTCACGTGTTCCAGTTGCATTTACTGGAGCAGCAATTTCAGCAGCTGTTTCTTCGTTATAGTCCGAATATGCTGAGTAGCTATTAGCCCCTAAATTGGGATCTTGATAATCCTCTTCGATAACGTTTTGTTGACCAGTTTGTTGGATATCTTGTCTAATTTCTTGGTCCTTCTGCATCTCGTTGTTATTTTCTTCTGCCATACGTAATCCCTCGCTTTCCTTTTAATAAGGAGCATTAATTATTATTAGTGATTATCGAGGCAATTATAGATGTTAATGTTTTCTATCTATACAAGAATTTTAACAGCATGGTACACTTGTAATAAAGCAAAAGCGTCTTTGGCAGAGCGTAGACATAGGATCGGCCAAAAAAAGTAGGAGGAAAATATATGGCAACGACACAACGATTTGGAATAGACATTGATGGAACAATTACTTCTCCGAGTACGTTTCTTCCTCATATTAATAAATCATTTAACTTACAAATTAATCTGAATGATATGAAGGAATTTGATATTGTACCATTAATTGGTATTACCGAAAAAGAATTTTGGAAATGGATGGACGAAAATGAGCCTTCCATTTACTTAGATGCCCCACTGGCATCCTTTGCAAAAAAAGTACTAAACTCGTGGAAGCATGTTTTCGACTTAATATATATAAGTGCTCGACGTGAGCTACATTTTGATGTAACTAGACAGTGGTTTACTAAAAACTCTGTTTATTTTAACCAAATTGACCTTATTGGCAGTCATGATAAAATTTCAACTGTTAAAAAGCATCAAATTAGTTTATTTTTTGAAGATAAGCATGATAACGCTTGTGATATTAGCGAAGAATGTGACATTCCAGTAATTCTCTTTAATACACCCTACAATCAACAGCCTATACCAAAGAATGTAATTCGCGTTGAAGACTGGCAAGAAGCTGAAAAATGGGTCAATCATTGGTTTGACAAAAAGGAGATAGTTGAGGAATTCTCGAAACTGGTACGATAATAATCCCACACTTTACTTTAATAAGAGCAAAAGTGTGCTTCATTAATCATATGAAGCACACTCTCCTAATTACAAGTAGGACAAGTCCCATATATTTCAAACTTATGGCCAGAAATATCGTATCCACGTAGATTCTCTGACAATCCTTCCATTGGACATGAAGCGATTTCCTTCGTCTTCCCGCATCTCAAACAAATAAAATGGTGATGATGATGATTTGTTCCACATGAGAAACGGAAATGTTTTTCACCTGAAAGCTCTGTGGATTCCAGTATCCCTAACTCAACAAATAATGATAAGTTGCGATAAATCGTATCAAAACTTAAACCTGGGTAATTATCTTTCATACCATCTAGCACATCTTTGGCTGTTAAATATTTATCTGAATTTGAAAAGAGTGATAACATTTCTTCCCTTTTCCCCGTATGTTTAAATCCTTTTTCTTTCATTAATTCAATCGCTTGTGTTACATTCATTTGGCTCTCCTCCACCACTTTTTCCATCCAATTGCAGCTAATAAAATTATAACAGCTAAAACGACAATCGTACCACCAGGAGCTAAATCTAAATGATACGACAGTATTAAACCAAGCATGACTGAAATTTCTCCAAAAATGACTGACAGAATGATTGTTTGTTTAAAACCCTTGGCTATTCTCATACTTGCCGCCACGGGTAATGTCATTAGTGAAGAAACTAACAAAATTCCTACGATTCTCATGGATGCTGCAATAACAAGCGCGACTGTGACGATAAAAATAAAATGAATTGTTTTTGCGTTAATGCCTGACACTACAGCATGCTCTTCGTCAAAGGATAAAAGAAAAAGTTCTTTAAAAAAGAATATGATAACAAGAATTACAAATGCTGCAATACCTGCAACAGTCCATAAATCAGCTCGACTTACTGCACTAACACTTCCAAATAGGTAAGTAAATAAATCAGTGTTAAAACCCTCTGCTAATGATATAAAAATTACCCCAATTCCAATACCACCTGATAAAATGATTGGAATAGCTAGTTCTTGATAATGTTTATAGACACTTCTGAGCTTTTCAATAAATAATGATCCTACTACGGAAAACGTCATCCCCATGTATAATGGATTGATACCTTGCGCAATACCTAATTTCTTCTCTAGAAAAAGACTGGCCGCGATCCCAGCTAATGTCACATGACTTAATGCATCTGCAATTAATGAAAGTCTTCTCACAACGATAAAAACACCTAGTAATGGTGCAATGAGTCCGATAATCATGCCTGTAAAAAAGGCATTTTGTAAAAACTCATATTGAAAGAGTCCAGAAATCATATTAGTGACCTCCATGACTATGATCATGCGTTAACACTTGTAGATGATGACCATAAAACTGAGATAAATCTTTTTCTTTAACATGATCGAATTCATCTGCACTTCCATGGAAGTGTAAATCTTTGTTTAAACAAGCAACATGACTTACTTTTTCAGTAATCGTCCCAATATCATGCGTAACTAATATCAATGTAATGCCTAACTGTTTATTTAAATCCTCAAGCATGTTATAGAAGCTTTGAACTGTTTGGGCATCAACTCCAACTGTCGGCTCATCAAGGATTAGCATTTCTGGTTTACTCACTAACGCTCTAGCAATAAAGACACGTTGTTGCTGACCTCCGGATAGTTCTCCAATATTGCGGTTCATAAACTCTGTCATCCCCACTGATTGGATTGCTTCCTTAATTTGTTTCTTGTCTTCTGAGTTAAAAAAACGGAACAAACCTACTTTTGAAGTTAGTCCAGTTGAAACAACTTCAAAAACTGTTGCTGGAAATCCAGTATTAAAACTATTTGCCTTTTGAGAGACGAAACCAATTCTATACCATTCTTTAAATTTTGAAATATCTTGACCAAATAATTTTATCGATCCTTTTTGAGGACGAAGAAGACCTAAAATGCACTTTAATAATGTTGATTTTCCTGAACCATTTGGACCAACTAATCCAAGAAACGCCCCTTTTGGAACATCCATATTTATATCTTCTAACACATTTTGATCTTCATATTTAAAAGTTACGTGGTTAATTTCTAATACCTTTTGTTGTTCAATCATATTGACCACCTGACATATATTTATTTGCATCTTTTCTTGTCTAGCTTCAGCTCCTAGAGGCTAATGTATAAGCCTTTGATCAGTCGCTTCCACTTTTCTTCTTGTTAAGAATGATTACGATTTAGTCCACAGAGAAGTATAACTGATAAAGTGCTAACTTGTAAAGAATATGAGTTTCAGAAAGATTTTATTCAAAGAGGATACACAATCATTATGCTAACGCATATGGTATTAATGGAGGTGGCAGCGTAGATGAATAACATTTATCAACAAATTGTTAACCAGAAATTAAAAACCATTACTCCTGATGAATTAGTTTCCTATGGTAAAGAATACCAGATTTCAATCAATCGGAATCAAGCCCAGAAAGTGTTGACGCTATTACGAAACAGACAAAAAGTAAACATTTTTGATGCAAATGAAAGAAAAGCATTGTTAATGGAAATTGCAAAAGTTACAAGCCCTCAAGTTGCCAGAGAATTAAATCGTCTCTTTATAAAATTTGTTAAATAATGTTTTTATATCTCTTCCTGTAGCAATATTAAAAAAAGAGGATGTTTCATAAAAATAAGTTTCAACCTGAAAATTGTCACTTACAAAAACACCCTCTTCATTCTTCATACTATTGATTAACAATTTTTTCTAATAAGGTTTCATCAAAAGATTTTTCTCTGATCATTTCAATTTCAAATTTATATGGGGGCTTTTTGTTCTTTTTATCTTCCCCTACATAAGGAGTCTCTAATATTTTTGGGATATCTTGTAGTGAGTTATGATGGACGATATAATTTATTGCTTCAAAACCGATATGTCCAAACCCAATATTCTCATGTCTGTCTTTTCTTGCCCCTTTTTCGTTTTTACTATCATTGATATGAAGTACTTTTAATCTATCAAGACCAATAATCTTATCAAACTCTTCAAGAACTCCATCAAAATCATTAACAATGTCATATCCAGCATCGTGGGTATGACATGTATCAAAACAAATGGAGAGTTTGTCATTATGAGTTACTCCATCAATAATTTTTGCTAATTCTTCAAATGAGCTACCACACTCAGATCCTTTACCTGCCATTGTTTCTAAGGCAATTTGAACAGTTTGTTCTTTTGTAATTACCTCATTAAGTCCTTCAATAATCTTTTGGATTCCGCATTCAGCACCAGCCCCAACATGTGCACCAGGATGAAGTACAATTTGTTTTGCGCCTATCGCTTCCGTACGTTCAATTTCAGATTTTAAGAATCTAACACCTAGCTCAAATGTATCGGGATTTGTTGTATTCCCAACATTGATAATATATGGTGCGTGTACTACAATATCAGAGATTCCATGCTCTTTCATATGCGCAAGCCCCGCTTCAATATTAAGGTCTTCAATTTTTTTCCTTCTCGTATTTTGAGGTGCACCTGTGTAAATCATAAATGTATTAGCCCCATAACTTACTGCTTCCTCGCTTGCTGCTAACAACATTTTTTTCCCACTCATTGATACGTGTGATCCTATTTTAACCATTTTTAAAACTCCTTCTCCCTATATTTACGATCTTTCATAGAAAGGATCTTTTCTAAAAGGTAAGTTGCTACAATTTCAATTACTTTTTCTTAAGTCTACGTTGACGCTTTTTAATTTTATCCATTTCCTGCGTCATTTTCTTTTTGTACCCAGGCTTCACTTTTTTAGGCTTTCTTACGATGCTTTTTGCAAGAAGATCTGCTTCATCTCCTTGCTTTTGTCTAGACTTTCTGCGGTTACGTTCTCCAATCTCAACCCAGTTGTTACGCTCAATATCAATATTAGTAAACTGTATTCCCATTTTCTCAAGTTTTACTAGTGCATCCTCGTCTGAAGATTCATAAATCGTAGCTGCAACTCCAGAATAATCTGCACGAGCAGTTCGCCCAACACGATGAACATAAAAATCTAAATCACTCGGTAATTCAAAATTAATAATATGACTTACCCCTTCAATATCAATGCCTCTTGCTGCTAAATCGGAAGCAACCACATATTGGAACTCTAAGTCGTTAATCTGTTTCATCATTCTTTTTCTTTCTCTCGGACTAAGTCCTCCATGAAGTCTACCAACCTTCAGACCTCTTTCTAATAAGCCATCAGCAACTTCATCTGCCATTTTCTTTGTATTTGTAAAGACAATTGCTAGATAAGGGTTATACAAGGTTAGCATATCATGTACCAGTTGAATCCGGTTGCGATGTCTTAAGGGAATTAAGACGTGTTTCACTTTTGCAGCAGTAATCTGTTTAGGTGCAACATGGGTATATTTTGGATTTTCCATATACTTTTTCAGAAAAGGTTTTAGCTTCTCAGGAATAGTTGCCGAAAAAACGAGGATTTGTACATTTTCAGGCATTTTACTAGCAATCTGATCGACATCTTCAATAAATCCCATATCTAGCATCAAATCTGCTTCATCCACGACAATTGAATTTGCTGTATGTACAAATAACGCTTGCTCTTTAATTAGATCATTAATCCTTCCAGGTGTTCCTACGACAATTTGTGGTTGGGTTTTTAATTTTTCTATTGTCCGTTGTTTATCCGTGCCGCCTACAAATAATTTTGCTGCTAAGTTACCTTCAGAATTATTTTTTGTTAATTTTGTCACTTCATGATAAATTTGTGTTGCTAATTCTCTAGTGGGTGCAGTAACAACAACTTGTACTTCCTGCTTAGAAATGTCAACATTATTTACTAGTGGCAGTAAGTAAGCATGAGTCTTTCCAGTCCCAGTTTGGGATTGTCCAATAGCGCTTTCACCACGTAAGATTGAAGGAATAAGCCGTTCCTGAATTTCTGTTGGTTTTGAAAAACCTAATTCTTTTATTCCTTCTAAAATATACTCTTTAAACTTAAACCGATCAAAATTATTCATATCTAAATCCCTCATTTAATCTTATTTTCATACTATTATCTTACCAATAATCCTTTCTGTTTAACCTAACAAAACATTATATATGATTTACTTAGAAAACTCCAATTAGACCATTAAGAAAAATTGATTTTCAAGCCCAAACTATTTTAATACGAAAACATTTAATTCGTTATATGCATAGTCTATCAATGAAGGATTAATTTATATGATTGCAACTACTCATAGACACCGTCATTAAAATACTTGTTACCCAACTCTTTACAAGTAAGGAGAGAAAGGAGGAAAATATGTTTTTTCCAAGAAGACCCATGCCTCCTATGCAACCACCAGGTTTTTTTGGTGGTCCGCCACGTTTCCCTGCCCAAGGTATGAACCGGGGTGGTGGAGGATTATTAAGTAGACTATTATCAGGCTTGACAGGCGGCGGTAGAGGAACAAATCCAGCAAACTTTATGCAAGGACCAATGAATGCTTCTCAGATTTCTCGAGGCATTACAAACCCGACTACTCTACAAAGTTTAGCAAACCCTGCAAACCTAAGTTCCATGTTAGGTAATGTACAAAAGGTTTTAAATACAGCTGAATCGGTTATGCCGATGGTTCAACAATATGGACCACTAGTGAAAAATCTACCCGGGATGATAAAATTATACAAGGAGCTTAATAGTGCAGATACAAGTGATGACTCAGAAGACGAAAAGAAGAAAACATCGGAACCTGAAACTATAGCAGAAGTTGATGTACCGAAAAAAAGAAGCAAACCAACAAAACAATCACCTACAAAGGAAACCAAAGCTAAGCATTCAGTTCCAAAGCTTTATATCTGATTAATGATACGTAAACAGTCTTTGATAAATTGTCCTTCCTTAGTTATAATGAATGAGAGAATTACGGAGAACATATAGAGACATAACTCCTATTTACACTCTCTGATTTAAAAGGATGAGGAGGACAATGAATGAAAGTCGTTAAAATCGCACCACGCGGCTATTGTTATGGTGTTGTTGATGCAATGGTCATTGCAAAAAATGCTGCCTTAGACAAAACATTACCAAGACCTATCTATATATTAGGTATGATTGTTCATAATAAACATGTTACAGATGCCTTTGCAGAAGAAGGGATCATTACATTAGATGGAAAGAATCGCTTAGATATATTAAAGGGAGTTGACAAAGGAACTGTAATCTTCACAGCACACGGTGTCTCACCAGAAGTAAAAAGGTTAGCAAAAGAAAAAGGACTCCTTACCATTGATGCTACATGTCCAGATGTTACAAGAACGCATGAATTAATAAGAGAGAAACAAGCTGAAGGCTATCAGATTGTTTATATTGGTAAAAAGGGACATCCTGAACCAGAAGGAGCAGTAGGCGTAGCACCAGATATTGTTCATCTTGTTGAAACTGAAGAAGATGTTAAGAATCTAACTATCAACAGTGACAAGATTATTGTGACAAATCAAACCACAATGAGTCAATGGGACGTTCTACACATCATGGAAATGGTGAAAGAAAAATACCCACAAACTGATATCCATAAAGAAATCTGTAATGCTACACAAGTTCGCCAAGAAGCTGTTGCAGAACAATCAAAAGAAGTTGATTTAACAATTGTTGTTGGTGATCCTAAGAGCAATAACTCAAATCGACTAGCACAGGTATCTCAAGATATTGCAGGAACAAAAGCTTATCGTATCGCTGATATTAGTGAGCTTAAACTTGAATGGCTTGAAGGAATTACAAGTGTTGGCGTCACAGCCGGAGCATCAACACCAACACCTATCACAAAAGAAGTCATTAGATTCTTAGAGCAATATGACCCAACTGACTCGACAACTTGGAACACGAAACCGTCTGTTCCATTAAACAAAATTCTCCCTAAAGTAAAGAGCTAATATATCAAGAGGTTGACAAAAGAATGTCAACCTCTTTACTTTTTAGTTAGACATCAAAATATTTCACGAGGTATTTTCATGCAGTTGCTATGTTGACAAAGCCACTTACGCTTTTGTTTACAAAAATGTAAATGGATCAGTACTTCCTTCTGACGGAAAAATGTCAACCTGAAAGCCCTTTTCTTCAAATAATTTTGCTAAGTGATTAGCAACACCTTTTTTCATTACTTGCTCAATATGATGCCCAGGGTCTACAACTGACAAGCCCATCATCATTGCATCATGTGCCACATGATAATACAAGTCCCCAGTTACAAATACATCTGCACCTTTAAATTTCGCTGTGGAAATATACTTATTTCCATCTCCTCCCAACACTGCTACCTTGTTAACCTTGTCTTGTAAATTACCTACAACTCGTACTCCTTCCACACCTAGTGACTTTTTCACATGAAGAGCAAATTGTTGTAGTGTCATTTCTTCTTTTAATTTACCAATTCGTCCTAGCCCAAGACTTTCACCCTGATTATCTAATGAAAAAATATCGTAAGCTACTTCCTCATACGGGTGAGCGTCTAACATAGCCTTAATAACCTTTTTTTGGATTGAGGCTTGAAAAACTGTTTCAATTTTAACTTCCTTAACTTCTTCAAGCCTACCTACTTCTCCAATATAAGGGTTCGTGGTTTCTGTAGGAAGAAAGGTACCTGTTCCACTTTGATTGAACGTACAATGACTATAATGGCCAATAAACCCTGCTCCTGCTTGACAGATTGCATCTCTTACCGCTTGTGCTGAATCTTCTGGAACAAAGACAGCTAATTTTTTCACTTTCTCTTCATATGTTTGAGCCAAAACGGTCGTGTTTTGTAATTCGAGTGCTTCTGCTAATAAATCGTTTACTCCACCTTTTGCAACATCTAAATTTGTATGTGCAGCATATACTGCGATGTCATGTTTGATACACTTTTCTACAATCCGGCCTGCTGGTGTATCAACATTTATTGATTTCAGGGGTCTAAAGATAGGTGGATGATGTGCTATGATTAAATCCACATCTTTGCTGATTGCTTCATCAACAACTTCCTCAAGGACATCCAGTGCAACCATTACATTATGTATAGGCTTATTTAAACTTCCTATTTGAAGCCCTATTTTATCCCCTTCCATCGCATATGCTTTTGGTGAAAATTGCTCAAACAATTGTATGATTTCGAAACCATTTGGAATTTTTGTCAAGATAGAACCTCCTCTACAATGTTCACCTTTTGTTCTAATTCTGCTTTTCGTTGCTGATTTGCCTCAGTCATTTCTGCAGCATTTAGATTTTCAATAATCCTCTTCCAGTGTAATAGTTCATGCTGCCACTTTTTAATAAATACTGGGCTCTTTTCCTGCATTAAAAAAGGGCCTAGAAGTATTCCTGCCTGGATTTCTTCCTGATTATATGATTGATACGGATTTCCTTTTTCAGCTACTAGAATTTCATATACTTTGCCATCTTCTTCTAGAATTGTTTCAGCTATTAACTGCCACTCTTCCTCAATCAACCATTCACGAATATTCTTCGCACCAATATTCGGCTGCAGTATTAATCTCGATACCCCAACTAATTTTTCTTTTCCATCTTCTAAAATTTTTCTAATTAAAGAACCACCCATCCCTGCAATAGTAATACATGTAACCTCATTTGGAGATATAACCGCAAGGCCATCTCCTTTTCGGACATCTATCTTCTCCTCTAAATTCACTTTTTTCACCTGCTCCTTTGCAGATAAAAATGGACCTTCATTGACTTCCCCTGCAATTGCACGATTAATAAGCCCTTTAATATAGGCATAACAAGGCAGGTATGCATGATCAGAACCAATATCGGCTAAAATTGAATTGACGGGTATATAGCTTGCTACTTTTTCTAGTCTAATCGAAAGCTGTAATTCATTCATATTTCCACCACATTTATCTATAGTTTATGTAATATTATCCATTATACAAAAGAACGCTATGAAACAAAACCTTCGCAGAGTATAAAACAATTGAGTACAAAAAAGGTGTCAAAGTAACACCACACTACTTTACAAAATGAGAAAGCAATGTGATGTCCAGCTGACACCTTACGATTAAGTTTCATTATCATTAGAACTATTTCATTTAAGCAATGTATGTACGGTAAAAATAGCACAAAAGCAATTAACTAATTAAACTATTCAATCGTACCTAACCATTCAACCATTTCATCAAGCTTTTCAGCAGGAACTAATCCACCCTGCATAATTCCTCTTCCTTCTTGAAGAATTGTTTTAATTTCGTCTGGTGAATATTTGTCACCTACACCATGAAGGTCTGGTCCAGCACCTCCACCGAAATCAGCACCATGACAAGCTGCACATTTTCCTTGGAAAATTTCCTCAGGTGTTGCAGCCGCTGTATCCTCTTGTGGTGCAGCATCTTCTCCTTGGGCGATTTCTTCCATGTTTCCTAATCCAACAAATGAAAGAAGAAACATAAGTCCAATACCAAATACAGCAATTAGTGCAAATGGAATTAAAGGATTACGGTTCATTCTATTACCTCCCTTATGTAAAATTCACTGGTTTAAATAATTATAGATACAAACAATCTCTATTTTACTTTAAATTATAAAGAAGTGAAAGTCCTAAATGTACAAGTTGCTTAAATATCTTTCAAAAAAATTAGAGGTACCCGAGATTAGGTGTTTCAATATGTATGTTACGCGCGAGTAGGTAAATACAAAACCTACTTGCGCGACCTGTAATTCGTCTGCTACAAGCTGGTAAAAAAATTTTAATTTATAATGGTTGATGTCTTGCTCTAGTGCCTATCCCCTATCATACTGTAGATTATCTCCTTACGATAAGTCATCAGCTACTACATGAAGACACTTCATGATTTTTTAGTCAGGGAATATGCTACAGTGGCTTTTGATGACCTGAGATATTGCTTCTCTGAATACTCTATGGAGCAGGGGTATTGATTCCTTTATCTTGCCCTGATGCTCCTCAGGTTTGTAATGCATGAACAAAGGCGTATATTCATTTTTTTTAACAGCCAATTTGTCGGGCTATTACCATTCTTTGAATTTCAGAGGTTCCTTCCCCAATCTCAAGAAGTTTAGCATCTCTTAAATATCTTTCTACATGGTAATCCTGCATGTAACCATACCCTCCATGTATTTGAATTGCTTGATTGGTTACTTCCATACATGTTTCAGACGCAAATAATTTACACATGGCAGCTTCTTTAGTAAAGGGACGACCTTGGTCTTTTAACCAGGCTGCTTTATAAACCATATTTCGAGCTAATTCAATCTTCATTGCCATATCTGCAAGTTTAAATTGTATAGCTTGAAATGAGGAGAGTCTACTACCAAATTGCTGTCTAACCTTTGCATAGTCACGTGCTTTTTCAAAGGCAGCCTGCGCAATACCAACGGCCATCGCCCCAATCCCAATCCTTCCACCATCTAGCGTTACCAGAAACTGATGAAAGCCTCGTCCTCGGACTCCAAGTAGATTCTCTTTTGGCACTCTAACATTTGATAGCACCAATTCAGTAGTATTTGATGCATGTAAGCCCATTTTTTGATATGTCGAGAGAATTGTGAATCCCTTGCTGTCAGTTGGAACAATGATTGCACTTATTTCTTTTCTTCCAGCCGTTGTTCCTGTCACTGCGGTTAATGCTACATGTTGTGCATAGCTAGCATTTGTGATAAAACATTTGCTTCCATTTATCACAAAATCAGTACCATCCTCAGTTGCAGATGTTTGGGTACCACCAGCATCAGAACCTGCGTTTGGTTCTGTTAACCCAAATGCTCCTAAAGACTTTCCAGTACAAATTGGGGTCAAATATTTCTCTTTTTGTTCATTTGTACCAAAGAGGTGGATTGGTGCACCACCTAATGAAATATGTGCAGAATACGTTATACCAGTTGAACCACAAGCTCGACTAAGTTCCTCTACTACAATAGCGAAACTGATCGTATCCGCATTTGCACCTCCATATTCTTCTGGAAATGGTAATCCCATCATTCCAAGTGCCGCAAGCTTATTACAAATTTCAATCGGAAACTTCTTATCCTGATCCCTTTGAAGTGCACCTGGAGCAACCTCTTCCTCTGCAAACTCCCTTATCGTCCTAAGAATCATCTTTTGTTCTGTTGATAAATCAAAGTTCATTTGGCTCCCCCCATTCTCAGTTGCGCTCTCATTACTATTATTATGGGGAAATTTAATTTTCAAAACATTTTAAAAATGATTTTTCATCCAATAAATGTTATAATAAAAAAACAGATAATTTCTAAAATACTGAATAAGTACGTTTGCAAAATAGATTATAATTCAGTAAAATAAAATTCAAGTAGTAAAACTATTTAAAACATAAAAAAAAGGTAACCTCATTATAAGCATGAGTTATTACCTTATTGTATTAATATGTTTATTCTAAAAAGTCTTTAAGTCTTTTACTTCTAGATGGATGACGTAGTTTACGCAGCGCTTTCGCCTCAATTTGACGAATACGTTCACGAGTAACACCAAATACTTTACCAACTTCTTCTAGTGTACGAGTACGTCCATCATCTAAGCCAAAACGTAGACGCAATACATTTTCTTCTCGATCTGTTAATGTATCAAGCACGTCTTCTAGTTGCTCTTTTAAAAGCTCATATGCAGCATGCTCTGATGGAGAAGTGGCATCTTGATCTTCAATGAAATCACCTAAATGTGAGTCATCCTCTTCACCAATTGGTGTTTCTAACGAAACGGGTTCCTGTGCAATTTTCAAGATTTCTCGAACCTTGTCTGGAGATAAATCCATATCTTCTCCGATTTCTTCTGGAGTTGGTTCGCGACCTAAATCTTGTAATAATTGTCTTTGCACTCTAATTAATTTGTTAATCGTTTCCACCATATGAACAGGAATTCTGATTGTTCTTGCTTGGTCAGCAATTGCTCTTGTAATTGCTTGACGTATCCACCAAGTTGCATAGGTACTAAATTTAAAACCTTTACGGTAATCAAATTTCTCAACAGCTTTGATTAAACCCATGTTCCCTTCTTGAATTAAATCAAGGAACAGCATGCCGCGGCCAACATACCTCTTTGCAATACTAACAACAAGTCTTAGGTTAGCTTCAGCAAGACGTCGCTTAGCCTCTTCGTCACCCTCCTCGATTCTTTCTGCTAAACTAATTTCCTCTTCAGCAGATAATAAATCGACTCGGCCTATTTCTTTTAGGTACATACGCACAGGGTCATTAATTTTCACACCAGGAGGAACACTTAAATCATTTAAATCAAATTCCTCTTCTTTAGCTAGTTCTTGAATATTTGGATCATCGTCTTCGTCCTCTTCGCCTTCACCAATTAATTCAACACCTTGCTCACCTAGGAACTCATAATATTCATCAAGTTGATCAGATTCAACTTCAAATCCTGACATTTTATCGGCGATCTCTTCATATGTGAGAACTCCTCGTTTTTTACCTAATTCAGTTAATTGATCCTTTACTTGATCAATTGTTAATTCTGTTTCAATATCTTTAGAACGTGCTGACTTTTCAGCCATTAAGTTCCCCTCCTTTCAAACTATTAAGCCTTAGAGGTTAAGAAAGTTAGCCTTGTTTAAGAACTTTTCGCATCTGAATAATATCCATTGCTATTGTTGCAGCTCGAACATAGTCTTTCTGACGCTCTGCTTCTTGTTTTTCTAATTCCTTTTCCTTTATCATTGACAACTTTTTCTGATTCAACACCTGTTTTATATAGTCTGATATCTCTTGTTCTGTCGTTTCCTCATTTATTGACTGCATTGCAATATCTGAGACAACACTCTTAACCCTGTCGTCATGTATACGTTGAAGAAATGAACTTATATTTGGATCATTTCCTTCTTCGTAATATGCATAGAGATAAGAAACTATCGCTTGGTGCTCCTCAATAGAAAATTCACTCTGAAGATGATCCTGAACTTTATATGCTATGTCTTTGTTCCGGAGCATATGAGCTATTAACAATCGCTCAGCATTGTGATATGCAGGCCGTAGTTTGGTTGTGACGGTTCTTCTAGGTATATTATTTCTATTGAATGACGCATTATCCTTTTTCCTCACTTCAGATTTGTAATTCTGAAGTTGTTGTTGCTTAAGTGCGTCCAATGAAATAGAAAATTCTGTGGAAAGTTGCCGTAAATAATGGTCACGCTCTACCGCTTTATCAAGAGCACTTATTTCCTTTACTACTTCTTCGATATAGCGTATCCGTTCTCCTTCGTCATTAAGATTTTTTCCTCTGCGAAGATATCTCATTTTAAATGCCATTAATGTAACGCTTGCCCCTATTACATCATTTATAAACTTTTCAGAACCGTATTCTTTAATGTAGTCATCAGGGTCCATGCCATCTGGCATTAATGCAATTTTGACATAACATCCTGCGTCAGTTAAAATCTTTGAAGCACGAAGAGCAGCTTCGATCCCAGCATTATCAGAGTCATAACAAATAATCGCTGACTCTACATTCCTTCTAATAACTTTTGCATGTTCATCAGTTAGTGCAGTTCCCATAGTTGCAATAGAATTAAGAAAACCAGCTCTGTCTGATGCCATTACATCCGCAAATCCTTCGAAGAGGATAACTTGTTGACTTTTACGGATATGTATTCTTGCATGATGGAAATTATATAGCACCTTACTTTTATTGAAAATAGGTGTCTCAGGACTATTTAAATATTTTGGTTCTTGATTACCTTCGAGTACCCTGCCCGAAAAGGCAATAGTTTTACCTTGGTGATCCCAAATAGGGAACATAATGCGATTCCTAAACCGGTCCAGAAACGTTCCATCTGATTCTTTTTTGACTAGTAAGCCAGCTCGTTCCATAAGTTCAAGATTATATCCTCTTTTTTGAAGAAATTTTGCAATAAAATCCCATGAATTAAGTGAATAACCAATCTCAAATTTTTCAATCATTTCTTTTGTAAATCCACGTTCGAGCAAATAATCTAGTGCTATTTGCCCCTCTTTTGTATTTACTAACAAATGATGGTAAAATTTCTTTAATAACTCATGAGCCTCCATCATTTTGACTGAGTCGCTTTGCTTTGACGACATAGTTGCAGGAATAATGTCTTCAGGAAGGTCAATATTACTTCTGACCGCTAATTTCTTAGCTGCTTCAGTAAACGAGTATCCTTCTATGTCCATTAAAAATGAAAAAACATTTCCTCCTGCGCCACACCCAAAACAATGGAAAATCTGTTTATCAGATGATACAGAAAAAGATGGTGTATTTTCACCATGAAAAGGACAGAGACCAAAATAGTTCCTTCCTTGTTTCTTCAATTGAACATATTCACTGATAACATCAACGATGTCAATCGATTGTCGTATTTTTTCGATTGTTTCCTCGGGAATTCGATTTCCCATTTGTAACATCTCCGTGTAATAAATATTCTATGTGTCATTGGTCAATTCCTGCATGTTTCGACAAATTTTTTCGAGTGAAACAAGAAAATTATCACGATCCTCTTGGCTGTACGGCTTGGGGCCCTTAGAATATGATCCACTTCTTCGCTCTTTTGCCGATAGGTAACGCAAATGTAAAATTGAATCCATGTCTTTTTCTTTGAATATCTTACCACGAGGTGACATTGCTAGGACGTTACGATTAACTAATACACTTGCTAGACCGAAATCTTGAGTGATAACAATATCTCCGCTTTTAGCATGATTCATAATATATAAGTCAACAGCTTCTTTTTCAGAGTCAACGTATACCCACTTCCCACCGATATTATACGTAACCATGTGAGCATATGATGCTACAAAAATTGTGTTAAACTTGTATTTAGTACCTAATGAAACGACCTCTTCCTTCACAGGACACGCATCAGCATCAATGTATATAGTTGTTTTTTCGTCATATTTCTCTATTCTACATCACTCCAAAAGAATCCTTCTTCTCACGAGAAGTTTAGGTGAGAAATTCATCATTCACTCAAAATTTGTCGAAAGATACCTTTTGTATTTCACATATTTACACTTGACAACTCACAATACATAGTCTATTCTTTATTCCCTAACTCTAAACCTAAAAATATGTATTTTTATCACAATTTTTTATTATAATATAAATTTTTTTTATCTGCTACACTAATTTATAAAAACGCAGTTACATTTGTTTGAAATATTTACTAGTAAGCATTTTTCCGATTAATAAAATTTAAGATTAAATTAGCGGTTTCTTCGACAGCTTTGTTTGAAACATCTATTACCTCACAACCTATTTTTGTTACCACATTTTCAAAATGAGAAAGCTCCTCATTAATACGATCAATGTTCGCGTAAATAGCTCCATCTGGTAGACCTAAAGATTTTAATCTTTCTCTTCTAATACTAATAAGCTTTTCAGCACTTATCTTTAAACCAAAGCATTTATTTGCATTCACTTTATATAATTCCTCCGGTGGCTCTACTTCCGGTACCAAAGGAACATTTGCTACTTTTAATCCTTTATGTGCTAGATATTGAGATAATGGAGTTTTCGATGTTCTTGATACTCCAACTAAAATAATATCAGCACGCAATATTCCCCTTGGATCACGTCCATCGTCATACTTTACTGCAAATTCTATCGCTTCAATTTTTTTGAAATAGTCTTCATCAAGCCTTCTAACTACTCCAGCCTCATGACTAGGATGGAGATGGTAAAGGTGTTCCATTTTATCAATCAGAGGTCCAATAATATCATGAACAATTACGTTATGATGTGCAGCTTCTTTTAATAAGTAGTTTCGCAACTCTGGAATTACTAGGGTGAAAGCTATGATAGCATTATGTTCTCTTGCAGCAGAAATGACCTCGGTTAATGTCGCAGTATCCTCAACATATGGTACACGCTTAATCTCTGTTATTCTTCCACTAAACTGACTTAAGGCAGCTTTCACAACAAACTCTGCTGTTTCTCCAACAGAATCAGAAACCACATATATTATACGTTTACTCATACTCGCCCTCCTTTATAGACTAGCTAGTAAAAAATGATATACCAAGTCTATCTCAATAAATGCATAATACGAGGCTGACTAAAATCGTCCTGTTATGAACGTGCCAGCCTCATTATATAGAAAACTTATTTCACAACAATACTGTTCATGTCTGCAAATTGCATAATAACTTCAGATAATTGACACATTTGTGATAAGCGGTTCTTTTTAATCGCTTCATCTTCTGTCATTACCATTGTATTTTCAAAATAAGCATCAATTACATTCTTTAACGTCGATAGTTCTTCAAACGCCTTATCAGTATTCCCTTCTCCTAAAGCATTTGTTACATTACTGTTCACTTTTACATATTGATTGTATAAGGCAGTCTCTTCTTCGGATGCAAAAAGAGATGGATCAATTTCATGCTTTTCTCCATTTTTGGCAATTCTAACAACACGGCTGAGTGCTTCAATTGTTTCTTTGAAATCGGCACTGTCTTTCTTCTTCTCAATTGATTCTGCCTTCTTCACAAGTAAACTAATTTTCCCCACTTCAGACCCAAGGATAGCCTCAATGATATCATAACGAATTGAACGATTGTTAAGCTCGTTTTTAATTCTCAATTTAAAGAATTGTACTAAATCATGAAGAATTTCCTCTCTACTGCGCGTAACTTTTGAATTATCCTTAAATAAATCAAAAGTTGTTAGAAGTAACTCTTCTAAGGTCACATCCCACTCTTTTGCTAAAAGAATTTGAACAATTCCTGCTGATTGTCTCCGTAAAGCGTATGGATCTTGAGATCCTGTAGGAATTATTCCAATTGCAAAACATCCAACAATCGTATCTAATTTATCAGCTACACTAATAACTGATCCAATTAATGAAGATGGAACTTCATCGTCAGCAGATCTCGGCATATAATGCTCATTAATCGCTAGAGCTACAGCTTCATTTTCACCTTTTAATTTCGCATATTTTTCACCCATTAGTCCTTGGAGTTCAGGAAATTCATAAACCATATGAGTAACTAAATCAAATTTACAAATTTCTGCGGCACGTTCAACTAAAGATATTGTCTTTGAATCAAGATTCAAGCGCGAACAAACCATAGCGGATATATCCTTAATTCGTCGAACCTTATCGCCTAAAGTACCAAGATCTTCATGATAAACAATAGAATCTAATTTCTTTAATAAGTCATTAATATTCGCCTTTTGATCTTCTTTATAGAAAAAGTCTGCGTCCGAAAGCCTTGCTCGTAACACTTTTTCATTTCCTTTAGCAACATTATCAATGTGATTGTGATCGCCATTTCTGATTGTAATAAAGAAAGGTAGTAAAGAGCCTTCTTTATTTTTAACCGGAAAATAACGTTGATGTTCCCTCATTGAAGTAATCAAAACTTCCTCAGGCAGCTCTAAGAATTCTTCTTCAAATTTTCCGTATAGTGCTGTCGGATATTCAATTAAATTCGTAACCTCTTCAAGAAGGTCCTCATCAACAGGCACTATCCAATCCTGTTCGTCAGCCAGGTGTCTAATTTGAGTTCGAATGGCTTCCTTACGTTCAACAGGATTAGCTAAAACAAATTGTTCAAGAAGCTGACCCTCGTATTCCTGTGGTTGATGAATTTCCACCTCAGTTCCTAAAAAACGGTGTCCTAAAGTTTTATTATCTGTACCAACACCCGTAATAGAAAATGGTATTATTTCATTCCCAAATAAAGCAATTAACCATTTAATTGGGCGAACAAAACGAAAATCTTCATTTCCCCATTTCATATTTTTAGGAAAACTTAAGCTTGTGATAATTTCTTCAAGTTGAGTAAGAGACTGAATCGTATCTTGGCCCTTAATCTGTTTTGTTAAATGTGCGTATTCAACACCATTAATCTCTTTAAAATAGATATCATCAACACTTCCACCTTGGCCCCTACTAAATCCAATTGCAGCTTTCGTCCAGTTTCCAGCTTCATCAAGGGCGATCTTTCGTGCAGGTCCTTTTGCCTCAATTTCGATATCATTTTGTTTCTCACTTACTCCTGTTACCACAACAGCAAGTCGACGTGGTGTAGAATATGACTTCACTTGATCAAATGGAATATTACTCTCATTCAACCAATTACTTAATTTTGATGTAAATTGGTTCATAGCATCAGTAACAAATCTTGCAGGCATTTCTTCTAATCCAATTTCCACTAATAAATCCCGATTACTCATTAGCACCACCTCCTTTTTGGTTTAAAATTGGAAATCCAAGCTTTTCTCTTTCTTCGTAGAATGTCTTTGCCACTTTTCTAGCCAAGTTTCTTACACGTGCGATATAACCAGTTCGCTCTGTAACAGAAATCGCTCCTCTTGCATCTAATTGGTTAAAAGTATGTGAACACTTTAGAACATAATCATATGCGGGATGTACAAGGCCTTCATCCATTTGACGATGTGCTTCCTTTTCATAAATTGAAAATAGCTGGAATAACATCTCCGGATCAGAAGTTTCAAATGTATATTTGGAGTGTTCATATTCCGACTGCAAGAAAATATCTCTTACTGTAAAGCCGTTTGTCCACTCAAGGTCAAAAACATTTTCTTTATCTTGTATATAAGACGCAAGGCGTTCTACCCCGTAGGTAATTTCTACAGATACAGGCTTACACTCTATACCACCAACTTGTTGAAAATATGTAAATTGTGTAACTTCCATCCCATCTAGCCATACTTCCCAGCCAAGTCCTGCTGCACCTAGAGTTGGTGCTTCCCAGTTATCCTCAACGAAACGGATATCATGTTGCAAAGGGTCAATTCCTAACGCTTTTAAGGAATCCAAATAAAGTTCCTGTATATTATCAGGTGATGGTTTCATGATTACTTGAAATTGATGATGTTGATATAGACGGTTAGGGTTCTCTCCATAACGTCCATCTACTGGTCTTCTTGATGGTTCTACATATGCGACGTTCCATGGTTCTGGACCGATGCTGCGCAAAAATGTATAAGGACTCATTGTACCAGCACCTTTTTCAACATCATATGCTTGCATAAGGATACACCCTTGAGCTGACCAATGTTTTTGTAATGTTAAAATCATATCTTGAATGTTCATTTTTCCACACCTCCGAAATTATTAGAAAAGAGTAAGCTCCTTTGTCTGCCACACAACAGCATGAACACACATTGTGAAATACATCAATGCATCAATTGGCTTGGCTCAGTAGCTTTGCGACGAGATGATCCTCAAGTCTTCTAAACACAGGAACACCTTTCGATTTAATAACCTTTATTTGAAGACTGCATTTTGACCTACCTACTTAAGGTTCTACCTACTGTCTCGAGGAGCTTAGCTCTTTTACTAAACATCAAGACTTTGTCTTGATAGGAAAACTTTTAAAAGATAACAAAAAACTCTCGTCCCTATGTCATCTTCATGACATAGGGACGAGAGTTAACCCGCGGTTCCACCCTATTTGTTGCATGATTGATTCTTCATACAACCACTTTTACAGTGACACTCCAGAACGCCTTCTCTATCTCTCTATCACCTAGCTCACACCGTCCTAGGCTCGCTTACATAGAGTTAAATAGGTACTACTTTCTTTCACCGTATCATATTAATAGTTGAATATTAATCGAATTTATTTACAATGTCAAGTACGAAAAGCATAGATAGACCTAAAAGAAGGTTGCTCTTTACCTTTCAAAATGGACTATCTAGGCCATGTAGCTAAACACGACCGACACGCAACTCTATTCATCAGACTTCTTATTTGGCAACATTGTTTTTAGGTGGTCAATTTGATTTAAAAACTTCTTTGATTTTAACAGAAGCCCTGAATATTCATCATAGTAAGCATTTATCACCTGTTTAAGTTCATCTTTAGTTTCTTGTTTAACATCCACCTTACCTAAACGAGTGACATCAAAATAATAAAACAGTCTCAATAACTTAACCGTTATTTGAGAAATTTTAAAATGGTATGAATCGTTATGTAAACAACGGTGACATAAAAATCCACCTTCTTTAACGGAAAAACTAAAATGTCCTTCGGTGCTACCACAATTCGAACAACCGTCAAGCTTTGGTGACAGACCAAGGACTTGTAGCATTTTCATCTCATAAATAAACATTAAAATATCCAAATCCACACCTTCATCCATGTATTTTAATGTTTGCAGGAGAAGTTCAAAATGGTATGGATTTGGCTTCTTATCATCTGTAGATTTATCTGTTAACTCAACGATATAAGAGGCATAAGCAGTAAGAAAGATATCTTCACGAATAGATCTCATTGTTAAAATAGTTTCGCCTTGTTGAAGAGAACCTAAACCAGACGTTGTTTGGACAAGGAAATGCCCATATGTAAAAAGTTGGGTAATAGAAGCAAGCCGACTATTCGGCTTTTTTGCTCCTCTAGCCATTACTCCAACTTTGCCCCATTCACGGGTAAATAAAGTAACAATTTTATTTGTCTCTCCATAGTTATTGGTTCGAATAACTATGCCTTCACATTTTTGTAACAATCATGTTCACCATCCAATAGAAATTGGTATGGTCAAGAAATCGGAAAATCTAACTCTGCTAGCTCTTCGTCTTGTGAATCGGGTCTGTCTTCTGTTTTTTGTTCTAATTCCTTATAGAGAAGATACGTATCAATGTTACCTGTTTGACTAAATACTTTCCAGGTAAAATCTAACATAAAACCCCACCTTTCTGTTATTAAGCCCAGCAATTAATCATCCAATTCCGTACTATTATCTTGACCCACTATCCAAAAATCATGTTACACAAATTCTGTAAAATATAAGAAAAGCGGAAGCAAAGCAACTACTTAATTTAATTCATGAAGTACTCCAAAGATATGCTCCGAGTAGCTTTGCGACGGCGTGAACCTTATAATTCGAATCTTCTATAGCGCAGGAGCACTACCACTTTTCGAAAGTAAGATGTGAGAAGGTTTACTCTTTAATATTCGTCCTCTCTAAACCCGTAGTCTCTTAATTGAGACATTTTATTCCGCCAATCTTTTTGAACCTTTACCCATAGTTCTAGGAACACTTTTGAGCCAAGTAATGCCTCAATATCTTGTCGTGCTAGTTTCCCAACTTCCTTAAGCATTTTCCCTTGCTTTCCAATAACAATACCTTTTTGTGAATCACGCTCAACGATTATCGTTGCACCAACATAAACCGTGTTTCCACCTTCTCTTTTTTCCATTGAATCTAGTACAACAGCAATTGAATGTGGAACTTCCTCTCTAGTGAGATGTAATACTTTTTCTCTTATAAGCTCTGTAACGATAAAACGCTCTGGATGGTCTGTTACTTGATCTGCAGGGTAGTATTGTGGTCCCTCTGGCAGATATGATTTAATTTGTTCTACCAATGTATTTATGTTGTTACCCTCAAGTGCAGATATTGGAACAATTTCTTTAAACGGATACAATGCCTTATATTTTTCGATAAGAGGTAATAGCTGATCCGGATGTATTTGATCAATTTTATTGATTACTAAAAACACAGGAGTATTGGTTGATCTTAATCTTTCAATAATAAATTCATCACCACGTCCATACCCCTCGACTGCATTAATCATAAATAAAATTAAATCAACTTCTTTAAGTGTATTTTGAGCTACCTTCATCATAAAATCGCCAAGTTTGTGTTTTGGCTTGTGAATGCCAGGAGTATCAATAAAAATTACTTGTGCATCATTTTCAGTATAAACTCCCTGTACTTTATTACGTGTTGTTTGTGGTTTGTCGCTCATAATTGCTATTTTCTGGCCAATTACCTTGTTTAAAAAGGTTGATTTTCCAACATTAGGTCTGCCAATAATTGAAACGAATCCTGATTTGTATTCTACTTTATTCATGTAAATCCTCCGCTGAAAATGCACCTGGTAATAAATCCTTAACTGTGATTTCCTTGATATCACCTTGTAAATTTGTTAAATATACCTTCATATCCTGTGGACATAATTCTGCTATAACTTGTCGACAAGCTCCACATGGAGGTACCGGACGATTTGTATCTGCGACGACAGCTATTGCTTTAAATTGTTTGTCGCCCTCTGAGATCGCCTTAAATAGCGCAGTGCGTTCGGCACAGTTTGTCATGCTATATGCCGCATTTTCAATATTACAGCCATGGTATATTTTATCATCCACAGTTAACAGTGCTGCTCCTACCTTAAATTTTGAATAAGGGACATATGCCTTATCTCTTGCTTTCGTTGCTTCTTCAATTAATTCTTTTATTTCCACCTTTTGTCCCCCTTTTAGAAAAGTGCAAGTGCCTTGACCATCTCCGTATAAACTTAATCCAAGTAAAAGAAAACACGGTAAACGATTGTAAACTGATGTTTACTTCACGTAGGAGATGATCTGAAGTTTTGATAGGCGATAAGCACTATAGCTAGACATCGAAAATACCTCACCTAACACCCTAGACTTAAGTTTTACTTATATTTTACCTAATATTTAGTAATAATTCATGCAAATATATGAAATGTAATATAATTGTAAGAATTTTCTAATTATTGTTCATTCAAAAAATATAAGGGATAAATATGACTAAACCGATAATCACAGCCGTGATTGCAAATATAAAAACAGCTGCCGCCGCTATATCTTTTGCTACTTTTGCAAGAGGGTGATATTGATCTGTTATAAGATCAACCACCCGTTCAATTGCTGTATTCATTAATTCAAAAGAGAGTATCCCCCCAATAAGACAAATAATGATTAGCCATTCTGTTTCAGTAATATGAAACAATAAACCAAGTGCCACGACAAGAAACCCTATTACTAGGTGAATTTGCAGATTTCGCTCTCTTTTGAGTGCATAAATAAACCCGTTAATCGCACATGCAAAACTCTTATACAACCGTTCCCACTCACTGCGATTTTTATCTTTTAAGTCCATAGGATTCTAATATTTCCTTTTGTTTTGAAAACATTATTTCTTCATCCTCAGGTGTTTCGTGATCGTATCCTAGTAAATGCAAAAAGCCATGTACCGCTAAAAATCCTAGTTCTCTAATAAATGAATGTCCATACTCTTCTGCTTGTTCCTTCGCTCTAGGAATTGAAATGATAATATCTCCTAAAGCCCTAGGCATGTCGGCTCCTTTAATTTCTATTTCACCTTCACTGAGTTCTTCAAGGGCAAATGAAATAACATCCGTTGCTTGATCCTTACCACGATACTCACGATTAATTTGTCTGATGTGTTCATTATCTACAAATGTTATTGAAAGCTCAGATTGTTCATTTACCCCTTCCATTTCAGCAGCTAAATTTAATACCTTTTCAATCAGGTCACAATCTTGTTCCGTCACTTCTTCTACTTCTTTAATAAAATCTATTTCTAAAGTCATGCTTCCTTCACCTTCTGTCCTGTCGCTTCTGGATATTCAATTCTTGAATGGAAAAATCCTTGTAATGTTTCACATAATGTTTTTGCGACGATATCTAATTCTCTCAATGTTATATCACATTCATTAAACTGGCCGTCCTGTAAACGATCGGAAATAATATTTGAAACTAATACTTTAATTTTTTCAGGAGTTGGATTGGGCAATGATCTTACAGCAGCTTCTACACTGTCTGCAATACCAATAATTGCTGATTCTTTCGTTTGGGCTTTTGGTCCAGGGTATCTGTATTCTGATTCAGGTATTTCATGCTCAGCTTGCTCATTTGCTTTGTGATAGAAATATTTTAAAAGTGTTGTTCCATGATGCTGCTCAGCGATATCAATAAATTCTTTCGGCATTTTATGCTTACGTAAATACTCGGCACCATCTGTCGCATGTGCAATAATGATATTTTTACTTAGCTGTGGAGCTATTTTATCATGTGGATTTTCAATATTCATTTGATTTTCAATAAAAAATTGTGGTCGTTTCGTTTTACCAATATCATGATAATAAGAAGCAACTCTTGCTAATAACCCATTGGCACCGATTGCTTCACAAGCTGCATCAGAAAGATTAGCGACCATTACACTATGATGATATGTTCCTGGAGTGTCCGTTAAAATTTTCCTTAATAAAGGGTGATTCGGGTTAGATAACTCAATAAGCCTCATTGTAGACAAGATTCCGAATCCCGCTTCAAAAAATGGTAATAACCCAATTGATAAAACAGCTGCAATAATTCCAGAAACCACAGCCATAATAATATATGAACCAATTTCAAGTTCCGTGTAAGTTCCATTTTTCAACAGTAACATGGCTGCAATAATCACGATATTAACTAAAGAAACAAATAACCCTGCTTGAAGTATCTTTCCTCTACGGTTATATTTCCCTAAAAATAATACAGCAGCTAAGCTTGAGAAAAGGAAGTATATTCCAATCGAGAAATTAAGTGCACCCGTGATACCTTCGTTGAATATAAGACTTCCACAAATAGCAAAAATAATACTAGATACAATCGATACTCTTTCATTAATTAACAATTTAACTAAAATTGGACCCATTGCGATAGGCACAATAAACCCTATCTCTGAATATTCAATTTGCTGAAAAAGGCTAATCATCTTCATTAAAACGATAGTAATCGAAAAGATAATCCCAAATATTAATACATAGGTATTTCGAGGACGATTTTTTGGTATTCCTTCTTGGAAATAATAAATAAGTACAGCCAACAATATAAATATTAAAAGTAATAGGCCTACAAAAGGTTGAATCCAATTTTCATTGTTTAGCAAACCTACAAGCGTTAATTGTCGATGGATATCACTTGTAATTAAATCACCTTCACTAACAATAATTTGACCTTGTAAGATTCTAACCGGTTCAATGGCATCTCTTGCCTGCTGTCGCTTTTCCTCTGTTGCATCAATATCAAAAAACACATTTTGAATGACAGCATACCTAGCAAGCTCGACAATAGCTTCTTTTAGAGTATTATCAACGCTTGCGTATTGAAGTTCATCTTGAACCTTATCTTTAGCAGATTCCACTTCGCTGGCTGGAATCCGATTGTTCATTATATTATTTACCGCTGTTACTGTGGAGTCATTTGCTCTGGAAAACTGTTCTCCAGACGCATTTAATAACGCAGAAAAAACAGAGGTTGGTATCACCTGAATTAAATCTTCTGGTAATTTCTCATTTAATAGTTTAATCTTTTCATCAATCGTTGGGCGTGTCGGTTCTTTTCCGCGTTCTTCCTCTGATGTTTCTTCCCATTCCTTTTTCGCCGATTCATAATTATCATTTACTTGGTCATTAACTTCTGCAACCGAATCAAAGATAGATGTTACTAAGTCGACACGATTTGCCGCATATTCAGTCCTTAGAGTATAGACATCTTCCACTTCATCTGCTGCTTCTTTTTGTTTCTTCTCTGTACTTTCCCGGTCCTCGATCGTCTGTGGCGCTCTTATTGTATGTTCAGAGATTTCTAGCAATTCTAAATTAAGTTTCTCAGGCTTCACGTTGCTGTACATAGTACTAAACATTATGGTTCCTAAGAGGATATAGACAATGATTGGTATAAACCGTAATCCTTTTTGTGTTGATATAAGTTTTTGGATTACCAATGTCATTTTCATAACAATTAAACCTCCCTACAACACCATTATAGCGGTTTCATCCATTTTAGGCACCTTTTTGAAAAAGATTGTAAAAAGACCCATAATAAATGGGTCTTTTACTTTGTTTTGTCTGCTTTATCATATGCTTCAATAATAGTTGCCACAAGAGGATGTCTAACAACATCTGATTGTTGGAGAAAATTAAAGGATACCCCATTTAATCCCTTTAAAATTTCTGTGGCGGTAGCTAATCCAGATTTTATCCCTTTTGGCAAGTCTACTTGTGAAATATCACCAGTAATAACCATTTTCGAACCAAAACCTAAACGGGTCAAAAACATTTTCATTTGAGCTGGTGTTGTGTTTTGCGCCTCATCCAAAATGGCAAACGCATCATCCAATGTACGTCCTCTCATATAAGCGAGTGGAGCAATTTCGATTGTTCCTCTTTCAATTAGTCTTTGCGTATGCTCCGTACCTAAAACGTCATGTAATGCATCATAAAGTGGGCGTAGGTAAGGGTCTACCTTTTCTTTTAAATCACCTGGTAGAAATCCAAGACTTTCCCCAGCCTCAACTGCAGGTCTTGTTAAGATAATTCTTTTCACATTTCCATTTTTTAAAGCAGTTACTGCCATTACCACTGCAATGTATGTTTTTCCTGTACCAGCAGGTCCAATTCCAAACACAAGATCTTTGCTTTTGATGGCTGTAACATATTGACGTTGACCTAGGGTTTTTGCCCGTATAGACTTACCCTTTGCGTTTTTCGTAATTTCTTCATCAAATAAGTGTTCAAATGAATCAAGCTTTCCCTCTTTCCCCATTTGAATTGCATAAATAACATCTCTTTCAGATATTGTAATTCCCTTTCGGATAACAAGTAGTAAGTGTTTTAGTATATCTTCGACAAGCTGAACAATGCCATCGTCTCCCGACACACTTAAGTCCTCGCCTCTCGTTACTATGGAAACACCTAATTCATCTTCAATTCTTTTTAAGTGTACATCATTGTTTCCAAATAAAGCTATCGCTTCATTTGGGTTTTCAATTTGTTGCTTCATCACAATTAGATTTTCTGGCATCCTTTAGTCTCCTTGAACTAATGGTATTGTTGTTACGATATTTTCGATTACGTTATAATATATTTCCATTTTTACTTTACCATTGTTAGTAGACTTGCGCAAAATTTTTTCTCCAACTATGGTTGCTTCATCATCTAATCTATCCTCAAGCTGCGACCTACCAATTTCTTTCCCTACAGCTTCAGCCTCTTCTACAGTATATTTACGTTCCGTTTGTTCATTTTCTCGATAGACAACTCGTTCATAAGAAATCGGTAAGTTCCACTTTAAAAATTTCACGTTGTTCTCATACTTCTCAGTCTCAAATTCCTTAAAATTATGCTTACCAAAGCCCCAAATCGGCAATGATAAATCCCAAAAATTTAAATAATGTTTACTCTTATAATTACCAGTAAAGACATTAAATATAGTTGAAAGTTCTACCACAACATCAGACTTGTACCATGTTTCACCAAAAATTTTTCCTCTTGCAGGAACATATTGTTTTTCTCCATCTTTCCCAATCTCACCAGATACTAAAATCTGACCTTTTTCCACTAGGTCATTGATTTTCACTTGTGATTCCCCTTCTTCTACAAACAAATCGGTAATAACTGCCTTCTTCTTTGCGACAATATGTCTAGGGCTAAAGTATTCTGGTGCTTCTGGCTGATTTTTTTCAACCACTTGGAAATGATAGGTCGTCCCTTTTAATTCCACACCGACCCATGTAATTTGCTCAATTTGATTTGTTAAATTGCGCTGTATCGTTTCAACATCGGGCAAAACAAATTGCATTTTGCCCCGTTCAATACCCATACTATTTAATTCCTTCCTTAAGAGATGTTCAGTTTCAGGCTTCGCTCCTTTTATTTCAACACCCCATACCATGTTTGAAAATACTAACAAAATTGCAAAGAAAGCAATAGCCCCAATAAGGAACCCACTATTTATCAGTGTTTTTCGGATTAAAAATGGCATTCCTTTTTTTCTAATAAATTTCAACTTACAATCACTCTTACGAACAATTGGACGAATCTTCCTAATATCTTTTAAGTTAATAAAAAATGTTAAAGTATGAGTACCTTGTTTTTTTACATTCCAAACAATGATGTTTCTGCGCACGCATTCATTAATAAAACGTTCTACACCTTTACCTGTAACATTAACTTGTACACTACCCGAAAAAAAATTTGTCCACTGGTTCTTCATCCTTATCCCCCTAAAGACTAATTATCAATATATGTGACCTGGTCAATTTTGCCTTCCAATAAAATTTCTTCTGGGAGAATCGTTTTAATTACAAACTGTTCTCCTTTTATCAATAGTTGTCCTTGTTTCAATAACAACCTCAGTTCTTTATCTGTAAAAGTTAAAAGCCCTTTGTGATTTTCAATATATATATGTAATTGTCCAATCATTGTAATCCTTGGAAGGTCCATCATCACATCCGCGGGTAGTTCCATCTTTGATGTCATCCAACTTTTCATGTAATTCCGCCATTTTTTAGCCATAAAAAAGAACCCCCTTTCAACTCATATTTATGAGGAAAGAGGGCTTAGTAGAACATGATTATCATATTGTCTGAAGGTGGTACGCTTATTTATAGTAACCACGATTCTGATACGGCCGTTTTGATCTAGGAGGTCCTAACACCTCTGACCAAATTATACCTTGAACGGCTTTTTTCTTTGATATAGTTAATGAAGATGTAGGTTCGGCTTTTTTCTTCATAACCTTTTTCTCAGCTGGTGCTTTTGTTTCCACGACATTTTCTCTACTTTTAAGGTCTTCATACCTTGTCTGAAATTCATTTGCAGCAGACGGTACGTCTGGCTCTACTTTTTTAGGAGCAGGTGGTTTTCCAACAGGTTGATCATTAAAAACTTCCTCTAGTTGCTCAAACAAATCCTTTAATTTTGGTTTGTTTTCATTAGTATTTGAAGGTGCTGAAGCACTTCGTTGCTGACCTTGATTTCGATTCTTATTTTGGTCCTGATTCTGATTAGAGCCTGCTATTCTTTTAAAAAAGTTGATAATAACCCCTGCAATGATAATTAAAGGAACAATATTCCCTAATACTGCTTCGATGAACCAATCCATTACTGTTAAAACCTCCTCTCTGTTGAGGTTAACTAGTTTTTTCGCTTCGCAAAAACAAATAATCGATGGACTGACCAATAATAGTCAGTCCTTACTTATTTTTATTAGTCTTGATTTTCCTCATCCGACATCTTACTAATTGAGTCTCTCATATCTGTATCGGCATCTATATTACGAATGTTCATATAGTCCATAACACCAATATTCCCAGATTTTAAAGCTTCAGCCATTGCAAGAGGAACCTCTGCTTCAGCTTCAACAACTTTAGCTCTCATTTCTTCAACACGAGCCTTCATTTCTTGTTCTTGCGCTACTGCCATTGCACGACGCTCTTCAGCCTTAGCTTGAGCAATTTTCTTATCTGCTTCTGCTTGGTCAGTTTGTAATACAGCCCCGATATTTTTACCGATATCAATGTCGGCAATATCAATTGATAAAATTTCAAATGCAGTTCCAGCATCCAATCCTTTTGCAAGTACTGTTTGAGATATCATATCTGGATTTTCTAGTACTTTCTTATGATCAACTTGAGAACCGATTGTACTTACAATCCCTTCTCCGACACGAGCAATTACAGTTTCCTCACCCGCACCACCAACAAGTCGATCAATGTTTGCTCGAACTGTAATTCTCGCTTTAGCTTTTACTTCGATACCATCCATTGCTACACCTGCAATAAATGGAGTTTCAATTACTTTTGGATTTACACTCATTTGAACTGCCTCAAGAACATCACGTCCTGCTAAATCAATTGCAGCTGCTCGTTCAAAGGTTAATTCAATGTTTGCACGTTGTGCAGCAATAAGAGCATTTACAACTCTATCAACATTACCACCAGCTAAATAGTGGCTTTCTAGTTGATTTGTGCTAACAGTTAAACCTGCTTTAACAGCCTTAATAAGCGGATTAATAACGCGACTTGGGATTACGCGACGTAATCTCATCCCAATTAATGTAAAGATACTAACTCTTACTCCAGCAGCTAACGCTGAAATCCACAGCATAACTGGAACAAATGTAAAAAATACAGCTAAAACGATGATTCCTAATCCTACTGCTAATAATATTAACAATACACTTGGATCCATATTAATAATCCTCCTAAAATTTTATTGTTCATCATATTCGTTAAGTTCTCGTACCACCACGCGAGAACCTTCCGTTTTTAAAACTTTAATCTTTTTATTTTTTTCAATATACCCTCCTTCTGTTACAACATCAATACGTTCGTTATTGATTAATGCTGTTCCAGACGGTCTTAAAGCGGTTAAAGCAAATCCTACTTGGTCTACTAGTTCTACTCGGTTTTTATTTGAAACATACCCGCTTTCTGTATTTGTTGAATCACTAAGGACAATCCGCTTTATTAGCTTCATTTTCTTACCAAAAACTTTAAATAAGATAAATATTGCTAAAACAGTTACACCAATTGCAATAACTAAAGACAATGCCATATGGGCAATGTTATCCGTGGCAATAAATAAACTTGTAAGAATTGCACCAAACCCTATCAAGCCAAGAATCCCCCCCGGGATAAAAAATTCTACCAAAATTAACACAATTCCTATTACAAAAAGAATAATTGATTCCATCCCAGCAAGACCAGCAACAAGATGTCCGAAAAAGAATAAAACTAGTGCCGAAGCACCCATGATTCCAGGAATTCCAAAACCTGGTGAATACAACTCTAATACTAGTCCTAGGCTTCCAATTGATAGGAGTATAGGTACAACAATCGGATGTGTGATAAAGCGCGCTAATTGTTCAGCAAAGCTAACCTCCATCACCTCAACAGAAGCATTTTGAAACCCTAGAACATTTAGTAGCTCTGCTCGATTTGTAACAATACCTTCAGCGTATTTGACTTCAATTGCTTGATCTGCAGTAAGGGTAAGCAGTTTCCCTTTCTCTGCCCCATATTTCGGTAGGTCTATCTCCTTATCGGCCATTGCAAGCGCATATGTCGCATCCCTACCATTGTGCTCTGCTGCAGTTCGCATTGCCGCTAACCAATAGGAATTAGCTTTTTCATCAGCAGCATTGCCTGCTTGGTCAATAACAGCAGCTGCTCCCATTCTAGCATCTTTTGTCATATAAATTTCATCTGCATTTAAGGCAATAAATGCACCAGCTGATATTGCATCATTATTAACAAAGGCAACTATCGGCACCTCAGTTTCCCGTATCCGTTTGCCTATTTCTGTGGCAGCGTCTACAGCTCCTCCTGGTGTGTGGATTTCTAACACAATCATACTTGCCCCGTTCTTTTCCGCTTGTGTAATTGAGCGGTCTAGGAAGGCAAATAATCCTTTTTCAACCGTTTCTTCCACTGGTATTACGTAAACTAATTCTCCATTACTACTATGTCCTTTTTCAAGTGTAATTGAAAAGAGCAAAGGGATAATAAGTAAACATAAATAAAAAGATAAGCTAAGAAGTTTAACGGCTTTTTTTCTTCCATTATTATTTTTCATACGCACCCTCCCTTCTTGTTTGGTCATGAGTTTTCTTTTATGTATAAGTTTACGGATTACAGACACTAAGGTTTCAATTTTATTATAAATTAAAATAAATCGGAACGCACCCTGTATCTATATAAGAGCAACATTTATTCCCTCATGATGTCACTATCCATAAAAAAATAAAAAGAGGCTGCCTCAATTATCAATTTGCTAGGTTTATACGGAAAGCAATTTGACAATATTAAGGACAACCTCTATTTTATGACAGTTGTTGCTGTACTATTTTATTTACAAGTCCTCCATCTGCCTTACCCTTAACTTTAGGCATGATAGCACTCATAACTTTACCCATATCAGCTTTTGAGGAAGCATTTACTTCACGAATAGTTTCATTAACAATTTCAGTTATTTCTTCTTCATTTAACTGCTTAGGCATGTATACTTCTAAAATACCAATTTCTTGTTGAATTTTATGAACAAGGTCTTCACGACCTGCACTTTCAAATTCTTGGAGGGAATCTTTCCGTTGTTTTAGTTCACGAGTAAGAACAGTCAACTCTTGATCAGCGGATAAGTCAGCTCCTAATTTAATCCCTTCATTTTGAAGAGAAGCCTTTACCATCCGGATCACAGAAAGTTTATCTTTCTCTTTATTCTTCATCGCTTGTTTCATATCATTGTTTAAACGCTCGAGAAGACTCATTAACTACACCCTCTTTTAGAATTTGCGCTTTCTTGCTGCCTCAGACTTCTTCTTACGCTTTACGCTAGGCTTTTCATAGAATTCGCGCTTTCTAGCTTCTTGTATAGTACCAGATTTTGATACCGTACGTTTGAAGCGACGAAGAGCGTCTTCAAGCGATTCGTTTTTACGAACGACCGTTTTTGACATTCTATTTCCCTCCCTCCAAAACAACCACTAAACATCATAATAAACATGCCTGAAAACTATAAGTTTAGCTTTCGATTGTCAATCTTTACATATTATTTGACATGACAATAAACATGTACTTTGCAATTATAATATAACAATTTTTATTGGTCAACTGTATTTACACAGATATTCATTTTGACCATCCAAGAAGTTTTATTTTTAAATTAGTGTCATTTCATAATAGCCTTGTCCATACAATGATTCTAGATACAAAAATATCAGGAGTAGTAGATAATCGAGGTGACAAAATGTTTGAAATTTTTTCCTTGTTTGCTGTTTTTGTGGCAATTTTTATCTTTGGGATGACCGTCATGAGGACTGGCTTGTATAACTTATCGGGGGATAAAGTGAGGAATTGGTTAATTTATTTTACAAATCACCCTGTCAAAGGCTTAATAACTGGCACCATTATTACAGCTATTATCCAAAGTAGCTCTGCTGTTATGGTACTTGTCGTCGGATTAATTGCTACAGGCTATTTAACCTTTAAACCGTCAATCGGAATTATTTTAGGAACAAATATTGGAACGACCTTTACAACTGAGCTAATTACTTTAGACATATATGGAGCTATCGTTCCATTGTTGATAATTGGATTTTTATGCTTCTTTATAAAAAACCGAGAAGTTTTTAGTATCGGTGCACTATTATTTGGTCTAGGCTGCATTTTTGTTGCAATGAATGGCTTTGAACAGTTAGCGCGACCACTGGCAATTTATCCTGCCATCCATTCATTCTTTGAAGCCACTAATGACAATAACTTATTGGGTATTGGACTTGGAACGATTATCACTGCAATTATTCAATCTAGTTCCGCAACCACTGGCATAATTATGGGGTTTATGAATGAACAATTATTAACATTAAATGCAGGTATAGCAATCGTCCTTGGTTCAAATATTGGTACTTGTCTAACAGCATTTTTAGCAAGCGTAGGGTCCACTCAGGAAGCTAAATTTGCTGCCTTTGCCCATATTTGGCTAAATCTTATTGGAGTTATAGCCTTTTTCCCACTAATTCAATGGTTAGGTGAAATTGCGATGGTATTAACCTCCATGCCTGATGTACAGCTTGCACACGTTAGTTTAATTTTTAATGTTTTAACGTCTTTAATCGCTCTACCTTTTGCAGGACTTCTCGCAACATTTATATTGAAAGTCCATGGGGAAAGAGTGTAGTCGGTTTTTTAACTATGTCAGGCTCAAAATACTACTTGAGCCTGACTATGCCTATGAATTAATAGTCTGTACTTCCTGTTAACCCATTTACAATCGCAACTCCTGAACTAGCACCAATTCTAGTTGCACCCGCATCAATCATATCCTTAGCACCTTTTGCATCCCGAACACCGCCAGAAGCTTTCACTCCAATAGTAGGTCCAACTGTTTGGCGCATTAATTTAATATCCTCAATCGTTGCGCCACCAGTTGAAAAACCTGTTGATGTTTTGACAAAATCTGCACCTGCATTTACAGCAATTTCGCATGCTTTAACTTTTTCATTATCTGTTAGAAGGCTTGTTTCAATAATTACCTTAGTTAACGCCCTGCCCTTTGCGGCTTCGACTACCGCACGAATATCTTTGTCAACTAATTCAAAGTTCCCTTCTTTCAAAGCGCCAATGTTGATAACCATGTCAACCTCAGTAGCACCCTTCTCAATAGCGTCATTCGTTTCAAAGGCTTTTGTCTCCGGTGTATTAGCACCAAGCGGAAAACCAATGACGGTACAAACTTTGACATCTGTGTTAGAGAGCAAGGTTGCTGCTGTCTCAACCCAGGTTGGATTAACGCACACTGAAGCGAATTGGTATTGTTTCGCCTCTTCACACAATGTCACAATTTGGTCTTTCGTAACATCTGCTTTTAAAGCTGTATGATCAATCATTTTTGCAATTGAAGACATTAATATGGACCTCCATTTTATTTCATTTTCTTTATCATACCCAAAATATCATTTAAAGATGGGATTTACCACTTTTTTAATATTACTCTCATTTCCTTTTTCCATCGTTAGTGCAGATACTCCCCTTTCGTTACCTTGGCTTTACTCAGGAACGATCCTTACTATTATTACCTTTATCGTTGTTTCCGCTCTCTACGACCCGAATTCTACCCTTCCTTGCCCCCACCTTTTCGCGCTTAAGAGAACGCAAAAAAGAGTGACATAAATGCCACTCGAGATGTTAAGAACTTATTCTTACACTTCCATTACCATTAAGCAATTCTTCTTTACCATCCTCTAACACTCGAACAAATTGTCCTTCGTTATAAGGATAACCTGCCTTATTAATCTTCACTTTAACAATTTTACCAATCATGTCTTCAGTACCTTTAAACACTACCTTTAAATAGTTATCAGTGTAGCCGACTAATAAGCCGTTGTTCGGCTCTTCTTTAAACTCTTCTTCAGGAATAACCTCAAGTACTTCGTTTTCAAATTGTGAAGCATATTCTTTTGCTAATTGATCGGATAATGAGATTAGACGGTGAACACGTTCATTTTTAACTTCTTCATCAATTTGATCTTCCATACGTGCCGCAGGGGTACCTGTACGTTTTGAGTATGGAAATACATGCAGTTCTGAGAAACGGTGCTCTTTGATAAAATTGTAAGTCTCCATGAACTCTTCTTCCGTTTCACCAGGAAATCCCACGATGACATCGGAAGTGATTGCAAGACCTGGTAATGCCTCACGAAGACGATTGAGACGCTCTGCAAAATGCTCCATTGTATATTTTCTACGCATACGTTTTAAAACAGTATTTGAACCAGATTGTAATGGAACGTGCAAATGTCTTACAACCTTATTTGAATTATTTAACACTTCAATAACTTCATCCGTAATTTGACTTGCCTCAATTGAAGAAATTCGAATTCTTTTTAGTCCTACAACATGCTTGTCTAAATCACGAAGTAATGCTGCTAAGTTATAGTCTTTCATGTCTTCACCATACCCACCAGTGTGGATACCAGTTAAAACAATTTCCTTATAACCCGCATTCACTAATGCTTGCGCTTGATTGATTACTTCCTTAGGATCACGAGAACGCATTAATCCTCTTGCCCATGGAATAATACAGAATGTACAGAAGTTATTGCAGCCTTCCTGAATTTTTAGGGAAGCGCGCGTTCTATCTGTAAATGAAGGAACATCTAACTCCTCATATATACGAGCCTTCATAATGTTTCCAACGCCATTAATAGGTTGACGTTCTTGTTTATATTGTTCGATGTACTCTAACATTTTCACACGGTCTTGAGTTCCAACAACAATGTCCACACCAGGAATCGCCATGATTTCAGCTGGTGATGTTTGAGCATAGCAACCTGTTACACAAATAACTGCATCGGGGTTTTTACGGATTGCCCTTCTTATAACTTGGCGGCTCTTTTTATCCCCCGTATTTGTAACGGTACAAGTGTTAATAACATATACATCTGCAGTACTCTCAAATTCAGTTCTATCATAGCCCTGCTCTTTGAATAGCTGCCAAATTGCTTCTGTTTCATAATGATTTACTTTACATCCTAATGTATGAAATGCAACTAAAGGCATTTTCGTCACCTCGCTAATTCAAAATGATATGAAACAGCCGATAATAAATAAAGAGGAGCTGTTTCAGTTCGTAATATCCGTGGTCCAAAGCTACATGTAACAAAACCATGTTGCTTGAGAAGCTCGACCTCATTGTCAGTCAGTCCCCCCTCAGGTCCAATAACAACAAAGAGAGAATCACCTTCGTTCATTTTATCTAATGTTTTACCTAGATTAGCTTTTTCACCACGTTTTGCTTCTTCTTCATAAGCAATAAGTTTATAGGTAAAAGTCTCTGAATATGCTACCAACTGCTTAAGACTTTGTGGACTTCTTATACTAGGAATCATTCTACGGTGCGACTGCTCTGCAGCTTCTTTGGCAATTTTTTTCCAGCGATCAAGCTTTTTTACACCCTTTTTTTCATCCCATTTTACAATCGAACGAGCAGCAATAAAAGGGACAAACTCGTTCGCACCAAGCTCTGTCCCCTTTTGAATAACGTATTCGAGTTTATCTCCTTTAGGCAACCCGCTCGCTATGGTGATTTGGATTGGAATTTCACTAGAACCCTCTACCCATTCTACAATATTTGCTAAAACGGAATCATTGGTAATTTCAGTAATCTTACAAATTGCTACGCGTTTTTGTGAGTCACAGCATATAATTTCATCGCCAATTTCCATCCTCATTACTCTTGAGATATGATGCACATCTTCTCCACTAATGAATGCTTGATTTTCATCATTAAATGTTTCAATAAAATATCTCTGCATAATGTATGCCACCCTATCTTTTTTGGTCAGGTAATTAAGCCTTTTTCCTAGCAATAAATGCAATCCAATCTTCCATCACCAGAGTCTCTTCAATAGCAAAACCTGATTGTTCTAATGCATCCTTTACTTCTTGTTTTTTTGTATTGATGATTCCTGAAGTAATAAAAAGCCCGTTATCTTTTAGAATGTTAGCTGCATCATCTGTAAACCGCACAATTATTTCAGCTAAAATGTTCGCAACAACAACATCAACTGGTCCACTAATATTACTTAATAGATTATTTTGAGATACTGTTACTCTATCTTGTACTTTATTTAACTTTACATTCAATCTTGCACTTTCTACAGCAACCGAATCTAAATCAAGGGCTTGAACTTTATTTGCACCTAACATGGCTGCTGCGATGCTTAGAATTCCTGAGCCCGTTCCAACATCAACAACATTGTCTCCCTGCTTCACTGAGTTTTCCAAGGCTTGTATACACATAACAGTAGTTGGATGTGTACCAGTTCCAAAAGCCATCCCTGGGTCAAGTTCAATAATTAATTCATCACTATTAACCGGCGTATACTCTTCCCAAGTAGGTACAATTGTGAATCTTTCGGAAATTTTCACAGGATGATAATATTTTTTCCAAGCAGTTGCCCACTCTTCTTCATTAACTTCGCTAATAGAAATATCATTATGACCTAGATCGATATCATGTAATAACAAGCCATTAATTGCTTCTTTGATTTCCTCAACCGTTTCACCTAAAAAACTATTTACTGGCAAGTAAGCTTTAATGATTACCCCTTCATCAGGATAATCATTAGGATTGAGTTGGTAGATTTCTCCATATACTTGTTCTCTCTCTTTGGTTAAATCGAATACGTCTTCAATAACTACCCCGCTTGCACCAGCTTCATGTAAAATGTTTGAGATCGGTTCAACTGCTTCTTGCGTAGTATGTATACTTATTTCCGACCACTTCACTTCTACCAACTCCATCCTTTTAAATTTTTTCTCATATAGTAGGCACCACAAATTTGTGGTGCCTACTACTTTCTTAGAATCAAGGCGCTGCCGCTTTTCTTGTCTAGCTCCAACGCCTAGGAGCTCGAGTCATAAGCCAGACTGGCAAAAAGGTCAAAGTACGACCCTCTTGCCTGCCTGTCTTATGCTTGTCGCTCCTGACCAAGGCGCTGCCGCTTTTCTAATCACCTTTGAAGGCTCTTTTTACTTTGGCAAAGAAGCTATCGTGTTGCTCATCTGGTGATTCATGGCCACTTAGTTCGGTAAACTCTCTAAGCAGTTGTTTTTGTTTTTCGGTTAATTTTGTTGGAGTAATGACTCGAACACGAATATGCTGGTCACCTTGCCCATATCCTCTTACATTTGGAACACCTTTGCCACGCAGTCGAAACTTTGTTCCTGTTTGTGTTCCTGTAGGTATTTTCAACTTAACCTTACCATGTAATGTAGGTACTTCAATTTCATCACCTAACGCAGCTTGAGCGTACGTAAGAGGCATTTCACAGTAAATATCATCACCATCACGTTCAAAAAACTCATGTGATCTAACATGGAAGACTACGTATAAATCACCAGGAGGTCCACCATTTACACCTGGCTCACCTTGACCTGCCACACGTAATTGCTGTCCATCATCCACACCAGCAGGAATTTTCACATGAATCTTCTTACGCTTCTTGACCTTTCCATCTCCACCACAAGTAGAACACTTATCTTTAATCATCTTTCCAGTTCCGTTACAGTGATGACAGACACGACGATTCACAATTCGGCCAAATGGTGTATTTTGTTCAACATTTAACTGACCAGATCCATGACAATGAGAACAAGTTTCTGGGTTAGTCCCTGGCTTAGCACCAGAGCCATCACAGGTACCACATGTTTCTTCTCTTGGAATTTCAATGTCTGTTTCCTTTCCAAATACTGCTTCTTCAAACTTCAATGTCATTGTATATTGAAGGTCAGCACCTTGGCGTGGGGCATTTGGATCTCTTCTTCTTGTTCCACCACCAAAGATAGAACTAAATATATCCTCAAAGCCGAACCCTCCAAAGTCTTGACCGCCTCCAAAACCGCCAAAACCTTGGTTTGGATCTGTATGTCCAAATTGATCATACTGTGCTCGTTTTTGGTCGTCTGTTAAGACTTCATATGCTTCAGTAATTTCCTTGAATTTCTCCTCAGCATCAGCGGCCTTATTTACATCAGGATGATACTTCCCCGCGAGCTTACGGTACGCTTTCTTTATATCAGTTTTCGAAGCACCTTTACTAATCCCGAGCACTTCATAATAATCTCTTTTACTCATGTATACCCACTCCCGCAACATTCACATAAAAATTATTCTAACATTTATTAAAAGTAAAAGGCAATATTTTCTCTATAGGCTCTTTACTAAAAAGCATGTTGTTACTAACAAAGTTAAATCCAATAATTAATAATTGATTACCATCTCATACCTCATCAACGCTTTTAAGTAAAGAGCCTATCTCTTCAAACGTTAGTGGTACTATAAAGGACAACCCCCACCTGTAATGAAATAATTTTTATATTACTGATTAGATGAAAAAAGCCAAAGCCAAGACATGCCTGACTTCGACTTTTTTCTTAAACGTTTATTTGGCATATTCGCCCCTGATCAAGGCGCTTACGCTTTTCTTATTGTCCAGCTCCAGCGCCTAGGGGCTCGAGTCATAAGCAAATCCGCCAAAAAAGTTAAAAATCAACTTTTTAGTCGGCTTAGCTTATGCTTGTCGCCCCTGACCAAGGCGCTTACGCTTTTCTACTTATCGTCTTTTACTTCTTCAAATTCTGCATCAACAACATCGTCGTCTTTCTTACCTGCTGCATCGCCTTCTGCACCTTGTGCTGCTTGAGCAGCTTTTGCAGCTTCTTCATACAGCTTCACTGAAAGCTGTTGTACGATTTCTTGAAGTGCATCTTTCTTCGCACGAATTTCTTCAAGCTCATTCTTTTCAATCGCTGCTTTTAATGCATCTTTGGCTTCATTTGCTTTTGTTACTTCTGCTTCGTCAACTTTTCCTTCAAGATCTTTTAATGTTTTCTCTGTTTGGAATACAAGTTGATCTGCTTCATTGCGAAGTTCTACTTCTTCTTGACGCTTCTTATCTGCTTCAGCATTTTCTTCTGCTTCGCGAACCATGCGTTCTACTTCTTCATCTGAAAGTCCTGAAGATGATTTAATTGTAATTGTTTGTTCTTTGTTAGTGCCTAAGTCTTTTGCACGAACATTTACAATACCATTCTTATCAATATCAAAAGATACTTCAATTTGCGGAACTCCACGTGGTGCTGGTGGAATATCTGATAATTGGAAACGACCTAAGGTCTTGTTATCAGCTGCCATTGGGCGTTCACCTTGAAGTACATGGATATCAACAGCTGTTTGGTTATCAGCAGCAGTTGAGAACACTTGAGATTTACTAGTTGGAATTGTCGTATTACGGTCGATTAACTTTGTAAATACGCCACCCATTGTTTCAATACCAAGTGATAGTGGTGTAACATCTAATAATACCACGTCTTTCACATCACCAGTTAATACCCCACCTTGAATTGCAGCACCAAGTGCAACAACTTCATCAGGATTCACACCCTTAGAAGGATCTTTACCGATTACTTTTTTTATAGCTTCTTGTACAGCAGGAATACGTGTTGACCCACCAACAAGAATAACTTTATCAATCTCACCTGGTTCCATATCAGCATCCTTTAATGCTTGACGAACTGGACCCATTGTTCTTTCAACAAGATGAGATGAAATTTCATCAAATTTTGCTCTAGTCAATGAAACCTCTAAGTGAAGTGGACCTGCTTCTCCAGCAGTGATGAAAGGTAAAGAAATTTGTGTAGATGTAACACCTGATAGGTCTTTCTTTGCCTTTTCTGCAGCGTCTTTTAGACGTTGAAGAGCCATCTTATCTTTAGATAAGTCAATTCCATTTTCTTTTTTGAATTGATCTACTAAGTAATCAATAATTACTTGGTCAAAGTCATCTCCACCAAGACGATTATCCCCAGCAGTTGAGATAACTTGAGTAACATTACGCTCATCAGTTTTTCCTAAAGATAGGATAGATACGTCAAATGTACCGCCACCTAGGTCATATACAAGAATTGTTTGGTCCTCATCAGTTTTATCTAATCCATATGCAAGTGCAGCTGCCGTTGGCTCGTTAATGATACGTTCAACTTCTAAGCCAGCGATTTTACCAGCATCTTTTGTTGCTTGGCGCTCAGCATCGTTAAAGTATGCAGGCACTGTAATAACAGCCTTTTCTACTTTTTCACCTAAATAGTCTTCAGCATATGATTTTAAATATTGAAGAATGATTGCTGACACTTCTTGTGGTGTATATTGTTTCCCTTCGATTTCTACGCTATGGTTAGTTCCCATATGTCTTTTGATTGAAATAATTGTATTTGGGTTTGTAATGGCTTGACGCTTTGCTACTTCCCCAACTTGTCTTTCACCATTTTTAAAAGCAACTACTGATGGAGTTGTGCGATTACCTTCTGGGTTTGGGATAACTTTTGCTTCCCCACCCTCCATAACGGCAACACAAGAGTTAGTTGTTCCTAAGTCAATACCAATGATTTTACTCATTGCAAATTACCTCCTCTGTAATTTCAATTACTATTTGTTAATTTACTATGTAACCTAAGATTGGTTAACCTTAACCATTGTAGGTCTAATCACTCTATCTTTTAATTTATACCCTTTTTGAAATTCCTCCAACACAACGCCTGGCTCATGATCTGCATCTTCTACTTGCATTACTGCTTGATGTAGATTCGGATCAAACGGCTTACCTTCAGCCTCAATTACTTCCACACCTTCTTTTTGAAGTGCATCTAGTAATCCACGATACACCATTTCCATCCCTTGAAGGATTGATTTTGTTTTATCGTCGGTAGCTTCAACCTTTAAGGCACGTTCAAAGTTGTCAAGGGCTGGTAGTAAATCTGAGACTAAGCTTTGTGCTCTATATTTAACAGTCGTCTCTTGTTCAGTACGAAGTCGACGTTTATAGTTTTCAAAGTCTGCATGCTGACGCAAATAACGATTTTCAGACTCTTCTAATTTAGCTTCTAATTCTGCTATTTTTTCATTGGCAATTGTTAGTTCATCTTTTTCTACAGAAGTTTCAGTATCAACAGCTGCTTCTACTTGTTCTTCTGACTCATTTTGGATATCTTGTTCCAATTGTTCTTCTTCCTTTACAACTTGTTCTTCTTTAGCCAATTTGTTCACCTCCCTTAAAGTTTAACCTTTAATCGACTACTACATAAATAGATGGTGATTTCTATGTAAGTGGCAAACTCAGTAAGGTAGAAATTACAATATCCACCTTACTAAATATGGCCACCACTACTCATTTTGATACCGCTTTGTTAACACTTTTGTCAAATCATTACTGATTAGCTGTAGTAAGCCAACCACACGAGAATACTCCATTCTTGTCGGGCCCAATATTGCAATTGAACCTAGTTGCTCACTGCCCATCGAATAGGTAGCAGTAATCAAACTACAATTTTCCATTGCAGTGTTTTGATTTTCACGACCTATCCTGATATTGATTCCTGACTTTGTAGCACGTAATAAATCATAGAATTCCTGCTTATCTTCAATCATTGTAAGCAATGAACGAATCTTGTGAATATCATGAAATTCTGGTTGACTTAGCATGTTTGTTTGTCCACTAAAGTACATTCGCTCAAGCGTGCTGCCATGGAATGAATTGGTTAATGCACCTAGAAGGCTATCATAATTACGTATATGAGTACTTAAAAGTGATGCTACTTCTTTGTAGATTTTGTTTGTGAGTTCGTTTAACGGAACGCCTACGAGTCTCTCATTGAGTATATTAACCATTTTTTCAATATCAGCTGGATCAATTGAACCTGGGAATGTAATTGTTTTATTTTCAACATGTCCAGTATCGGTAACAATGATTGCTACAGCTGTTTCCTTGTTAATCGGAATAATTTGAAGTCTCTTCACCTTATTATCTGTTACTGCTGGACCCAATACTATCGCAGTATAGTTGGTCAACTCTGATAAAATTTGTGCTGACTTTTGGACTACTTTTTCCAGCTCATAAATTCTTTCGGCAAAAACCGACTTAATTTCAACGATGTCAGTTTTCGACAGTCGTTGCGGTGATAAAAGGTGGTCAACATAGTATCGATACCCTTTTTCAGATGGTACACGACCAGAAGAACTATGAGTCTTTTCAATAAAACCAAGCTCTTCTAAATCCGCCATTTCGTTTCGAATCGTTGCTGAACTGAAAGTAATTTCCTCTCGTTTCGACAATGTTCTAGATCCAACAGGCTGAGCAGATCTAATAAAATCATCAATAATTACTTGAAGAACTAATAGTTGACGATCTGTTAACATGAACATCACCCCTGTTAGCACTCTTTATCTCCGAGTGCTAATTCTATAAATAAATTACCAAATACAGTTCTTAATGTCAATGATTTAGATAATACCAATAAATGCTTGAAATACCTCATTTCCCAAAAGCTTTCCTTCATGTGTTAACCGTACTGTTTCTGGAGTTTCCTCTAATAATCCTTTGTTAATTTGTTCTTCAGTTTCTTTTCCAAACACTGATTTTATTTCTTTACCGTATTTGTTAAAAAACTTTTGTTTCGAAACTCCCGCTGTTTTCCTTAGTCCTAAAAACATTTCTTCTTCCATTTTTTCGTTAATTGTAACCGTATGTGCATTGGTATGAGGTAGTCCAGTTTCAACAATTTTCGTCATATATTTTTTAAGCGGTCCAGCATTTTCAACTCGCTTCCCTGCGACATAACTATGGGCCCCTGCTCCTATACCGTAATATTCATCATTATTCCAATATGTTAAATTATGACGGCTTTCAAAACCACTTTTTGTAAAATTACTGATTTCGTATTGGTGATAATTTTTCTTTTCCATGTACTCCATCACGATTTCGTACATTTTGGCCTCATTATCTTGTGTAGGCAAAGAGAGCTTCCCTTTTTTCATCAGATTGTAAAAAACAGTCTTTGGTTCAATTATTAGTGAATATGCTGAAAAATGTTCTACTTCTAGTGTAAAAGCCGTTTCCAACGTTTCCTTAAAACTATCAATTGATTGAGTTGGTAAAGCGTACATTAAATCCATACTAATATTTGAAAATCCCACATTTCTAGCAAGGTCAATGGTTTCGAACACATCACTTCGTCGGTGTGTTCGACCAATTACTTTAAGCAAATCATCATCAAAGGTTTGCACGCCAAAGCTTAAACGATTCACACCAGCATCCTTTAATATATGCAATTTTTCTTTTGACAAATCTCCTGGATTGGCCTCAAAGGTAAATTCTAATGATTCGTTTGTCAATGGAATGAAGTATTGATTAATGCTTGTTAGGAACATTTCTAGCTGGTTTTCATTAAGAGCTGTTGGAGTTCCCCCTCCAACAAATATGGTTTGAAGATCTTTTGTCGGATATGCTTCAATTGTATTTTTCATTTCACTTTCCATTGCACGTAAATATTCCTCTACTGGCTGGCCTTTTAAAAATACTTTATTAAAATCACAATAATGGCAAATCTGCGCACAAAATGGAATATGAAGATATGCTGCTTGTATGATACTAACCACTTCTTTCATATTCGAAATATAAGGAAATACCGCAGGGAGTCTGCGGTATTAAAAAATATATTATTTATATCCTTTAATTGCTAATTCCTCGATCTACCCAATAACTGACTTTGTCCAAATGAAGCTAGTTTCGGACATTTTCTTAGGACTCTGACTCCATTTTGTCCGAATACAACCCTGATTCGGACATTTTCTTAAACCTCGGACTCCATTCTGTCCGAATACAACCCTGATTCGGACATTTTCTTAGACAACGGGCTCCATTTTGTCCGAATCCAACCCTGATTCGGACATTTTCTTAAACAACAGACTCCATTTTGTCCGAATACAACCCTGATTCGGACATTTTCTTAAACAACAGACTCCTTTTTGTCCGAATACAACCCTGATTCGGACATTTTCTTAAACCTCGGACTCCATTCTGTCCGAATCCACCCCTGATTCGGACATTTTCTTAAACCTCGGACTCCATTCTGTCCGAATCCACTCCTGATTCGGACAACTTCTTGTGCTACTACCTAATTTTTGTCCGAATAATCTAACCAGGATTCAAAAACCTAGACATAGGTTCTATCAATTGAAGGCAACCATCATCCAAACAGGATTTACTGCCTATTTATCATCCATTCGCAGGACGGCCATAAACGCTTCTTGTGGTACTTCAACAGAACCAACTGATTTCATGCGCTTTTTCCCTTCTTTTTGCTTTTCAAGAAGTTTTCTTTTACGCGAGATGTCTCCGCCATAACATTTAGCAAGTACGTTTTTACGCATAGCCTTTATAGTTGAACGAGCCACAATCTTTTGTCCAATTGCTGCTTGTACTGGCACTTCAAACTGTTGTCTTGGGATTAGTTCTTTTAATTTCTCAACGATCGCTTTTCCACGCTCGTAAGCTGAATCACGGTGGACGATAAACGACAACGCATCAACTGTTTCAGCATTTAAAAGGATATCCATTTTCACTAATTTTGAAGGTTTATAGCCAATAAGTTCATAATCAAACGAAGCATACCCTTTTGTACTTGATTTCAGTTGATCAAAGAAATCATAGACAATTTCTGCTAACGGAATTTCATAAACAATGCTAACACGATTTTCATCTAAGTATTGCATATCAATAAAAATTCCACGTTTCCCTTGACATAACTCCATAACTGCGCCGACAAAATCATTTGGTACCATCATCGTCGCTTTAACATATGGCTCTTCTACTCTGTCAATTTTTTGTGGGTCAGGCATGTTTGCTGGGTTATCCACTTTCAGTTCACTACCATCTGTTAAAAAGACATGATAGATTACACTTGGTGCTGTAGTGATCAAGTCAATTTTAAATTCGCGTTCAATTCTTTCCTGTATGATTTCCATATGCAATAGGCCTAGGAATCCACAACGGAATCCAAATCCTAGTGCTTGTGAAGTTTCAGGCTCAAACTGTAGTGCCGCATCGTTCAACTCTAGCTTCTCTAGCGCTTCACGTAAATCGTTATACTTTGCAGTATCTATTGGATAGAGACCACAGAATACCATTGGGTTCAATCGACGATAGCCTGGTAACGCTTCTACTGCACCATTCTTCGCGCTAGTTATCGTGTCACCTACACGTGTATCTCCAACATTTTTGATTGAAGCTGTTAAAAAACCAACATCACCAACAGTCAATTCGTCTAACATTGCTGGTTTTGGGGTAAACACACCTAATTCTGTTACTTCAAATTCTTTCCCCGTTGCCATCATCTTAACTTTGTCGCCAACCTTAACAGTCCCCTCGACAATTCGAATATATGCAACAACCCCGCGATATGCATCATAAATAGAGTCAAAGATAAGTGCTTTTAACGGAGCCTCTGGGTCACCTAGTGGTGCAGGAACCTTTTCTACTACCTGTTCAAGTATTTCTTCAATCCCAATACCCGCTTTTGCTGAAGCAAGAACCGCGTCTGATGCATCCAACCCGATAACATCTTCAATCTCTTGCCTTACTCGTTCAGGATCTGCACTTGGTAAATCTATCTTGTTAATAACCGGTAAGATTTCTAGGTCATTGTCTAATGCCAAGTAAACATTAGCAAGTGTTTGGGCTTCAATTCCCTGTGCAGCATCTACTACTAAAACTGCGCCCTCACAAGCTGCCAAGCTTCGTGAAACCTCATATGTAAAGTCCACGTGTCCTGGAGTATCAATTAAGTGAAATATATACGTTTCACCATCTTTTGCTTTATACTGAAGTTGAACTGCATTCAATTTGATAGTAATCCCACGTTCACGTTCCAAGTCCATGGAATCTAGCAATTGGTCTTTCATTTCACGTTGGGTTAACGCACTAGTTTTTTCTAAAATACGATCCGCTAATGTAGATTTTCCATGATCTATATGTGCAATAATAGAAAAGTTTCGTATTTTCGATCGTCTTTTTAATCTTTCATCTTTATTCATTCAAATCACTCCTACCATTTCGGCAAAACATACACTGCTTTTGATTATAACAAATGTAGTCAATAAGATTCAATCAGTATTCATCCTAAAGAAAAAGTGCCAGGCACCCACACGATAGTTTTTTCTTTTTGTTGTGGTACCTGACACTAAATAGTCAGCCTTCTTGCTATTAAATTATCCATTTTTTTCAATGATATTGCTAACACCGTCAGAAAGTTGCAACATTATTTTTTCAAAAATGGTACTTATTCCTTGTCCAATTTTCTTTCCAATGGAGGAAAAGATATTAAAAGCCTCCATTTGTTCCAATTGCTTTTGCTTTTCTTCAATATCATGACTTGTTACCTTCTTGCCTAACACAGATGCTTCTACTTCACCATTACTGTTGTCGGAAATTTGGAATGCACTTTGAAGAGAAGGGTCATCGTACCCTTGCATTTTCTTCATTCCTTGATTTGCTTGTTGCATACCTACAATGACACCAACAAGAAGTACAATTGTAATTAAGAAGCATTGCATCATAAACTTTATCATTTTTACTACTCCTTAAGGATTACTCTTTCGCTTTATCCCCATCACTTGAACCATTCACTTTTTCTGCTTGCCAATAGTGCTCTGCTACTACTTCTGCAATTGCTGCTGCAGTTCGATTTAATTCTTCCATGCTATTATCAACACCACCGAATTCGATTAACATCGCATTACCCGATAAATCTTGATTATATACTCCATTATTACCCGGTCCGCCTTGTTCGAATACCCCACGACTTAAGCCAGGATATTTTTTATCAAGATTTTTGTGTAACTCTTCAGCAATTTTAATATTTTTTTCATACTGTGAACTTTCACTTCCAACTATAAAGGCAACCTTTGCATATTTTTTCCCATCTACAGTTGCAGTAGTTACATCATGTCTAGCGGCATCACGGTGGATATCAATGAGATAATTTATGTCTCGATTATCTTTCATGGCTGTTGCAACAATATCTCTTGACGCTCGATAAGATTGGGTATATTGCCAATCTTTTTTATGCAGGACAGTTGTAACGTCCGTAGTATCTACTTCAGCACCTAAGCCACGCGCTTCTAGTTCTTCACCAAGTTTTTTTCCGACTAGTGTTACATTGACCTCAGGATGGAAGGCGTTGTTTGCGTTACTTGTGTCAACACCCTTGAGGTGTGGGAAATAGGATTCTCTATTATGTGTATGGTAAATATACACAACTTTTTTATCCCCTGTTGTTTGAGCTGGAGGTGTTACAGGTTTGTCACTAGATTTACTGTCCTCACCTTCGATATTTTCAAGTGAGGCTTCTCGTTCAGCTAGAAGTACTTCTAATGGCGGAGCCGATTCAATCGGCATGTTCGTATAATTTGTCCCTTCTCCTGCTACTACTATTTTCGCATCAAAAATGGAAAAACCAGGCAACTCTCGTCCTAGTAGGCTTCTTGGGTCATCGGTATTGATACTTGTCATAGATTCAAAAAGAAGGGCAGTAAAATTGGGTTCTTTGCTTGTTTCAGGCAAGCTTTGTGTAAAATAATGATTTTCATACCCTAACAAATAAATTAATGACTGACCTGTAATATTGTCTGCAATATTATTTATTGAGGAAGATGATAACCGGTACTTCGGACTAAGTGATGTCATGACTGCCGTTAATGCAAAAATCATCATGACACCTAATATAAGTGTAATAATTACCTTACGAATGCTTGTCCCTTGTACAGTTACCATCATTCCTTGTGATCGATAGCCTCTCACGCGTTCTTCCTCCTTCAAAGCTTGACTAATACTATCAATATGTACAAGCTAGAAAAAGTAGAACTACTAGAGACTATTTTTTAATGTGTATATGCTCCTGCATTATCTCCATCTATTTGACCATGTAACGCTTGGTTAAGGCCACCTGCAATCACATTTGCCATGTCCTCAATGAAGACATCCACTTCTTTTGGCGTTACCATTAAATTATGACCTAACGGCGACAATACCTCGTAAATAAGCTTTCTTTTTTCTTCATCTGGTAGATTTCCTACAATCCCCATAAACGTATTTCTTCCACTTTCATCAGGTAAGTCTTCATCTGATAACGTTCTTTTTTCTCCGAATGACATACCAGCAGGTACAAGGGAACGAGATGGTTTCCCACCTTCTCTCATTTCACGTCCAAAATGCTTTAAAATAAAGTCAATCGTATCACTTGTAATCGAAACTGCATCCACGACTGTCGGGATCCCAATGGCAATTACTGGAATACCGAGACTTTCTTTACTTAATTCTTTTCTTTTATTTCCAACACCTGAGCCAGGGTGAATACCAGTATCTGAAATCTGAATAGTAGAGTTTACTCTCTCAATTGAACGAGATGCAAGAGCATCGATTGCTATGACAAAATCAGGCTTTGACTTTTCGATTACTCCATAGATAATATCGCTAGTTTCAATACCTGTAATCCCCATTACCCCAGGTGCAATTACACTTACTGATCGAAACCCTTCTTCTATATTTTCCGGCTGTAATGCAAATAAATGCCTTGTAATTAATAGATTTTCTACTGCAATTGGACCAAGTGCATCAGGTGTTACATTCCAATTTCCTAAACCAACTACTAAACAGCTAGCATCTTCTGGTATATTTAAGTTTTTTAAAAATTGATTAAATTCCTTTGCGAAGACATTCTCGACTTTTTCTTGCAATTCAGTGTCTTTTTGTCTAATCCCTTGAACTTCAAGAGTCAAATAATTACCTTTCTTTTTTCCAATTGCTTCTTCGCCTTCTGAGGTAATCTCAACAGTTGATATTTTTATCCCATCAATCTCTCTTTCTTTAATAATGACACCTTTAATATCTGAAATAGGTTCTTCATTTTCACCTAAATTTTTATTTTGCTCTTCCACTACCATTTCTCTTGCTTCTACTGCTAAATCTGTTCGAACAGAATACTTACTTAGATCAAGTGATTTAGACAACATAATTACCTCCTATCGTCATATATCTCTATCTTTACCTGTACCCACCCCGTTCATTCACTTTATTCAAGACTTTAACGTTAAGATTCTCATTATTATCTGTCACGATTTACCAAGAATCCAACTAAAATGAAGCATATATAAATATTACGGTTATCATTTTTTATTGCATTATTGCTAAGGGTTTGATAGAATATCATTTGTTCCAACATGAGAATTTCTCGTAGGATAAGAGAAATCATTAATGGGTATTGAATGATCGAGTTTATAAATAATCTCGATATGTCCAGGAGGTGAAAGATATGCCAAATATTAAATCTGCTATCAAACGTGTAAAAACTAGTGAAGAGAGTCGTGCTCACAACGCTGCTGAAAAATCAGCTATGCGTACTGCAGTTAAAAACTTCGAAGCACTAGTAACTAATAACGACGTAGAAAACGCAAAGGCTGCTTACGTAGAAGCAGCAAGCAAGCTTGATAAAGCAGCTCGCAAAGGTCTTATCCAAAAGAATGTTGCAAGCCGTCAAAAATCTCGTCTAGCTAAAAAGTTAAACAGTGTGAACGCATAAAAAAACGACTCTCTCTGAGTCGTTTTTTTTTTGCATAAATTCCTTTCATTTTTCTTGTCTAGCTTAAGCACCTAGGGCTCGGGTCATAAACTAATCAAATAAGCGGGCTAATTCAATTTTCTATTTAGCTAATCTCATAATAAACAGCTCTAATAATAGCTGCTTATCCATCTTTCCATTCTTCATTTCAAAATCGATTTCAGCAATACGGTTTATTATTCCTAATAGCTCTTGTTCAGTAAATAATCTTGCCTGTCCTGCTGCTAACTTTACTCTAAATGGATGGACTTTGATATTCCCAGCTATTTGTTGCTGACCGTAACCTCGTTTCGATAGTTCCTTTACTTGAAAGATTAATCTAAATTGCGTTGCTAAAAGTGATAAGATCTTAATTGGTTCTTCATTGTTCTGCAATAAATCATAAAAGATTCTAAGTGCATCAGTTACATTACGTTGAACGATTTTTTCAATTAAAGCAAAGATGTTTTGTTCAAGAGACCTTGGGACAAGTAGATTTACTACTTCTGGTGTGATTTCTCCCCCTTGTCCAACATACAAACACATTTTTTCAATCTCCTGGGTTATGACCATTAAATTTGTACCTGCAAGCTGCAATACTTGCGTAATCGCTAAATCAGTTATTAACACACCAAAATTGTTGGATCGCTCATAGATCCACTCTCTTAATTCTTTTTCATTTAGCGTCGATGCTTCAAACACTTCAGCTTGTTTTTTTAGTAATTTAGTTATCTTCTTACGCTCATCTAGCTTTTCATATGGAGCTAAGAAAATGACCACTGCAAAAGGAGAAGGCTCTTTTATGTATGCTTCTAGTTTTGATATATCATGTTCAACTTTTTCTTTTCCTTTTGTGGCAGTTAAAAAAAATGGGTTCTTTAAAAGTACAGCACGCTTTTCTCCCATAAACGGTAATGTTTCTGCATCCTCAAGCGCCGCTTCAATACTCACTTCTTCGAGATCAAATATAGACAAATTAAAGTCCTTTTCTTCTTCGTCAATTGTTTTCGAAACCAACAAGTTTTTGGTTTCATTGATTAAAAACTGTTCTGTTCCGTATAATAAGTATAGAGGTGAAATTTGCTTTTTATTAATTTTTTTCCATATATCTAGATTCATGGTTTTTCTCTCCAAAAATTGTTTATCTATTTATGGTATAGTGAAATAACATATATTTCAATGACTTTTGTGCACATCGACTATTCAATTTTAAAGGGAATTGTCAATAACGACAATTCCCAATCTATAGTGAACGTTAACGAATGTATGCCCTAGGAAACATACTTGTTAACGATTGTTTTTTATGATAATTATAGCTTTCCCGTAATAAATGATTGTATTTGTGACAAGTGTTGTTAGTTGAGGAAATAAGCTAAGAAATGTAGATTTTTTATATACTTTCACGTATACTAAAGAGTGAAATAGGAGGGATGTTTCGTATGAGCATGAACGAATTTGAAAAAGATGTACAAACTAAACGAAATGATGTGATTGATTCTGGAATCGGCTTCATTGCAAGTTTCGGCTTTTTTGCTACATTATTTATTATTGCAACCGTCATTCAACTATTAGGTTCCTAAACCAGTCGTGTGATTGCATAGATGAACCTTTCATTTAGAAGGCAGTTATGCTTTCTTAATGAATCAAATCAAGCTAACAACATGGGAATACTTAGAAAGCAGGATGATCTAAGTCGTTAGCTACATAATACTTTGATGATAGAGACAAGTTTTCCTAGTCTCTATCTTTTTGCGTGAAAAATATGCACAAGATCCTAAGTAAGTATACATTATCTTATGGTATTTTCGGCACAAAGGTTCCTTTCTTTTTGTTAAAAATAAATCGAATTGCCCCATTTTCATCTGTTCTAAGTATCATAATTTGTTCTTGTTCAAGCCTGTTAATAACTTCTTGATGAGGGTGCTGGTAACGGTTATTCCTCCCTACGGAAATGAGTGCCATTCTAGGCCGTATTGTTTGTAATAATAACTCAGATGTTGATGTCTTACTTCCGTGATGTCCTACTTTTAGTACATCTACATGGAGATTCGGATATTGTTTTACAAGCTCTCGTTCCCCGTTTTCCTCTAAATCACCTGTAAAGAGCCACTTGATACCTCCAAGCGAAGTATACACGACGACCGAGTGGTCATTCTCTGAATTACCTTCACCAACAGGTCCAACTATGAAGAATTCATATTGTTGATTAGTCCATTTGTCACCTACCTCTACAAAGGCAACATCGATACGTTTTTTATTTGCAATGGTTATCAATTCATTTTCAAGAGGATTCGCAGTATTTCCTTTTCCTAGTATTATTTGTTTGGTCTTAACTGAAGCAATAATGGAGCTTGCACCTCCTATATGATCTAAATCGCCATGTGTTATAAGTAAGCGATCAATTGTACGTACACCATTTGATTTTAAGTAAGGAAGAAGAATATCTTCACCGACTGAAAAATCACTTCTTTTCTTTTGCCAACTCTCTTTTTCAAACAAAAATGAACCACCAGTATCAAATACGTACACTGCTTTCCGATATGGAAGCTCAATATAAATGGCATCACCTTGTCCTACATCCAGAATTGCAACTTCACCATTTGGATCAAAGTAAGGACTAAAAAAATGAAAAAGAATAACACAACTAACCATTACAATACTTTCCTTCACTCTTTTTTTCGACTCCCAGTTTAATAAAACCAAGATGATCGAGATACTATATAAATACATGATAAAAACTGATGGCTTACCCAAAACAAGAGTAGTAAACGGAACATTTGAAACAAATCCCGCAACTTTATTTACCGTATCAATTACTAGGGTTAAAATATCGACCAATAACACCCCAACTGGTTTTACTGTCACTAACAAGCAAAAAGTTACTAATGAAGCCGGAAGGATGATTACTGAAAATAAAGGTACAAATAAAATATTAATAGGGATGCTAAGTAGGGAGATTTCATAGAAGTAAAACAACAGAATTGGGAATGCACTTAGTTGAGCAATCACTGTAAGAATGAAGATTGAAAGCCAGTAGTTTTGATACCTTTTTAAAATGGTTTTAGAAGAAAGTACGAGTGAAAAACTAACGACAAATGATAACTGAAAACCAACCTCGAACAAAACATATGGATTATTGGCTATCATAAGTAGGCAAGCAATACTGATTGCATCAATTGGAGAGAGTCGTTGATTCCATCTAATACTTACCAATAATAACATCGACATTAATGAGGCCCGTGTAACAGATGGTGCTCCTCCTGCAATAACGGTATATACTGGTAAAAAGCAAAGCAAAAAATATGTTGTATGTTCCCTTGTAAGACCGATTCGAACACATATAAAAAATATCATTCCTGTCATTAAGCCGATATGAAGTCCTGATATAGCCAACAAATGAACAATACCTAACGATTGATAAGTTTGAACAATATTCTCCTGTAACGCTCCTCTTTCTCCGAATATAAGGGCTTGGACAATGCCAACACTCGATTGTGGAAAAATACTGCTAATGAATTCAACACCACGTTGCCTGCTCTTTAATAATTGAGAATGAACAGAAACTGCATTATCACTACATGTTTTAGCTGTTAGCTTGTCTGGTGTAAAAATCCAATGAATTCCTTTCTTATAAAGGTAGTTGTGGTAATCGAATGCATTTGGGTTCGTTGCTTGTTGAGGTTCGGTTAGTTTTCCATTTAAGGTACAGGATACACCTGGATACAATAATTTTTGTAATTCATGTTTTTCTCTAGACGTGGTTATCTTGTATGAGAATTGGAGTTTTTCGGTTGAAGTTTCTACGATGGTTGAAAGTTTATCACCGTTGAAATCTAGTGGGGCTATAAAGGTAACAGGTAGTGATGTAGTTGAAGTATTTAAGCTCGTCACATTGTGATGTTCAGTAAAAAGAAATATGGAAAGGTATAGGAAGAATGAAAAAAAGCATAGAAATAGTAAGTATTTGGATTTTCTCCAGGTAAGATAAAAGTAAATAATGGCTGTGAGTACCACAGCCGGATGATAGGAGAGGTAGGGAACGATTATTCCAAAAATCGCGGCTACTGCAAGGTAGATATAACTACCTTTTAGCTCGTTCCTAATGGTATTAAACATAGGTAGAAAATAGTTTATTAGCTTGTTCATGATATTCCTTCATTTTCTTTTCGTCCGCACCACTTTCTGCTAAATCCCCCATTAATTTTGCAACAAACTCGATTTTTTCCTTTGTTTTTAGATCTATGATCATTTCATCTAGTTCTACTTGCTCAACCTTAACATTTGATTTTTTAAAAAGCTCAATTGCATATGGATGATTTTTATAGTCTTCGGCATAGTAGACAGCTCTGATTCCACTTTGTATAATAGATTTGCAACATTGTAAACACGGGAAATGTGTTACGTATATTTCAGCACCAGCTGTCGGAACTCCGAATTTTGCACATTGTAACAACGCATTCATCTCAGCATGTATTGTTCTTACACAATGATTATCAATGACATAGCAGCCCTCATCGATGCAGTGTGCACCACCAGCAATTGACCCATTATAGCCACCTGCAATAATGCGTTTATCCCGAACAATGGTTGCTCCAACAGTGAGTCTTGTACATGTACTACGTAAAGCAAGTAAATGACTCTGTGCCATAAAATACTGATTCCAAGCGATTCGATTCATTTTATTCATTCCTTTATCTAGTTTCTTATATTTAGTTTATCGATACATGTAATATTCGTCAATTTTCTTAGAAAGCGAAAGCGCCTTGCTAAGAGGCGAAAGGCATAAGACAAGTTGACGGAAAGGTTTGCTTTTTAACCTTTTGGCAGATTGGCTTATATCCCGAGCCTCTAAGTGCTTGCGCTAGACATTTAGAATAGTGCATTTTTCTACACTAAAAAATTATTAGTGTACTACCACTTGTTCAATAAATTTATTTAATGTTTTTTCTCCAATGCCACTTACATTTAAAAGGTCCTCAGGTTTCTGAAAAGGGCCATTTTCTTCACGATAAGAGATAATTCCTTCAGCCTTAGAGGGGCCAACCCCTGTAAGGTTTTGCAACTGCTCTAATGAGGCAGTATTTATATTTATCTTTCCATCATCATTCTTATAATCAGGACTTATCACTTCAAATTCTTCTTCACCAATTTCCGGGATATAAATAACCATTTCATCTAGTAACTTAGCCGCAAGATTTACCTTATTCGTATCTGCCGAATCTAAAAATCCCCCTGCTCTATCAATTACATCTTTTACCCTTAATCCCTTGGTCATCACGTATACACCCTCTTTTACAACTGCACCTTTCACATCAATGTAAATAACCTCCTCCTCCACCGAATTAGTTGTTTCCTGTATATTCTCAGCCATTAATTCTTGACGCATTATTTCATCTGTTGTAATTAACAGGTCTTCGTCATTATCCAGAGAGACTAGTTTACTTACTATTAAATAAAAACCAATGATTACAAGGATGAGTATCGGTAGCATTATTTTTTTATACTTTGTGAGTTGTTGCATTTTCTATCTCCTTTTCTTCATAAGATAAATAGTGTAATTAATCATAAACTCGGGAATTAGAACATAATGTTAAGGAGAGATAACGTTTGTAAAGGAGGGGACAAAAATGAATATAGGGATTATTGGAACAGGCAATATGGGGAGCATATTAATTGAAGCGTTTATTGAGTCAATAGCAGTTCCACCTTCGAAAATAACAATTACAAACCGAACCCTCGCCAAAGCAAAAAAGATTAAAAAATGCTTTCCTGATATCCAAGTCGTATCGTCGGCTCAACAAGTGGTCGCATTATCAGACATCATCTTTATTTGTGTAAAACCTTTGGAGATTCATCCCCTTTTACAAAAATTGAGACAAAATCTAACCTCAGAAAAGTGTATCGTTTCAATTACTAGTCCAATATCTGTAAAACAGCTAGAATCAGTCACTTCATGCCAAGTTGCAAGAATAATTCCAAGTATAACCAATAGGGCATTGTCCGGTGTATCCTTATTCACCTATGGAGAAAGCTGTAATCACTATTACCGTGACTACCTGGAAACTTTATTCTGTCAAATTTCAACACCAGTTCATATAGATGATGATATTACAAGAGTAGCAAGTGATATAGTTAGTTGTGGCCCAGCCTTTTTTAGTTACCTGCTACAACGATTTGTAAAAGCGGCTGTCCATGAAACAAGTATAACGGAAGAACAGGCGTCAACCTTGGCGAGCGGAATGATTATTGGGATGGGGAAACTTTTAGAAAAAGAGATTTTTACACTTCCAACACTTCAACAAAAAGTTTGTGTAAAAGGTGGTGTAACTGGTGAAGGAATAAAAGTATTAGAGGCTGAAATTGGAGAAATGTTTGAGCATTTATACAAAAGTACTCACGAAAAGTATTATGAAGATAAAGAACTTGTAAATGAACAGTTTAAAACAAAGAATATAACCTAGCTACTTATTTCGACACCATCTTTAGAATTCCTGCATTATTTAATGAAAAAGGACAGAAATTTTATTCTGTCCTTTTTCGCGCCGTAAAAAATATTCGTTCTGACTTTTTATTAACTTTGTTTGTAAAATCAGCATCAATATCTATGATTTCAAAACCTGCATTATTTAGCCATTGTTGATAATCCTGAGGTGAATAAGTACGTTGATAATGTATCTCATCAATCCGATGGTATAACCCTTGTTCATTATCCAATACAAAGAATGACAGCTCATGTTCTACACTATTTGGAAAGCCCCCTGGAAAACTATTCCAAATAAAACTCACTTCATCATCACTGCTAGTAAATGTTTGATTCATAAATATCTCATTCATTTTATATATCGAATGTACATCAAACATAAAGATTCCATCGCTATCTAATAATTTATAAACATTTTCAAAAGTGGCTTGAACATCTTCTGGTGTCTTTAAATAATTGAGTGAATCGCAAAAAATGACAACTACCTCAAAACGATCGAATGGCTCTATTTCTGTCATATCTTGCTGATAAAATGAAATCCTTTGATTAGCTTCTGTTGCTTTTGCGTGTGCGACCGAAAGCATATCTTCTGATAAATCAATCCCCACAACGTGGTAACCAGCTTTGGCTAAATGTATGGATAATTCTCCTGTACCACAAGCCAAATCAAGAATTTTATTTACCGAACGTGCTGAATGTTGCTTTATTTTCCGATTTATAAAATCAATCCATAGGTTATAGTGAACATCTTCCATTAACTGATCATAGAGATATGCGAATTGCTGGTAACTCATATATTTAACTCACTTAGAATATCTTCGCTTGGCGCGTCACCCCAAAGACGTTCTAAGTTGTAATAGCTCCGTTCATCTTTATTAAAGACATGCGCAACAACATCACCCAAATCAATTAATACCCACTTAGCTTCATCAAAACCCTCTAATCGTCTTACTGAGATGTCATTTTCTTCTGCTTTATCCTTAATTTCACGTGCGATTGCTTGGACTTGTTTATCTGAATTTCCATGACAGATTATAAAATAATCAGCTACAACTGATAAGCCTTTCATATTTAATGCGATAATGTTTTCAGCTCTTTTGTCATCTGCTGCCTTTACTGCGATTGATAAGATTTCCCTTACATTCATCCACTAAATTCCTCCTTAGTTTCACGTAATAACGAGTTATAGGTTAAAAAAGTATCTGGAAAGATAGGTTGATTTTTCACCAGTAAAAAACCAATTGTATTTCTTATTGAACTAATAAGTGCTTGATTTAAATTATGCTTAGCGATCTCTCTCACTTCATCCACTCCTTTAAAGTGGCGCCCTGGTTCAATATAGTCCGCAAGATAAATAACCTTTTCTAGTTTAGTCATATTGGGTCTTCCTGAAGTATGATATTTAATCGCATTTAATACTTCTTCATCTTTAATTCCTACTTCTGTATTAACCAAAAATGCCCCTACTGGCGCATGCCATAGCTCAGTATTAAAATCAAGTAATTCCTTGGGCATATTTTGTTCAATTATGATACTTTTCATTTCTTCTTTAGGGCGAAACTTTGCATAATCATGGAATATTGCAGCAAGCTCAGCTTTTTTAGAATCTACTTGAAATCGATTTGATAGGTCAATTGCAGATTCCATAACACCTATTGTATGTTGATAACGGTGTTCGGTTAACTGTTCTTTTACAATCGCCAACGCCTTATTTCGATCCATATAATTTGTTCTCCTTTATATATTGTCTTACACTTTCGGGAAGTAAATACCTAGTATCAATTTCTTTTGCAATCCGTTTACGTAGCATGGAAGATGATACATCAATTTGTGGTACATCGACTGAAATAATCGGATAAGGTGTATGAATCGAAAACCCAGGCCGTTTTACCCCAACAAATGAAACGATTTCGAGCAATTCCTCAATATGATGCCATTTAGGCAAGTATTCAACCATGTCCCCACCTATAATAAAATAAAAACGAATATCACCGTATTTCTCTGTTAAAATTTTCATTGTCTCATATGTATAAGAAGGACCTTCACGTTCAAGTTCAATTGTTTGAAGCCTGAACGCTGGCTGGTCCTTAATTGCAAGCTTTAACATGTCAATTCGTTGCTCGTTTGTAGTATTACTACCTTGCTCTTTATGAGGAGGAATATTATTTGGCATGAACCATATTTCATCTAAACGAAGTTCTATTAATACTTCATTTGCTATTAATAAATGGCCATTATGTGGTGGATCGAACGTACCCCCAAATATTCCTATATGCAGCAAGATGATCCCTCCCCTTGTATTTGTTCTAACTATCTTGGTAGTTCAAGTTGCTTATTTTCTTTTGATTCTTTATATAAAACGATTGTATTTCCGATAACTTGAACGAGCTCTGACTTTGCTCCTTTACTCAGCTGCGCTGCAACCGTATCGCGGTCATCCTCGCAATTCTGTAAGACACTTACCTTTAACAATTCTCGTGCCTCTAGTGCATCAGCAATTTGTTTTATCATATTTTCATTTACTCCGCCTTTTCCAACTTGGAAAATAGGATCTAAATGATGGGCCTTTGAACGCAAAAAACGTTTTTGTTTACCAGTTAACATGTTGTTCCTCCTAATCTTCTTACCACAACTTTTTCCATTCTTGTGGTATCTGGGAATATATCCGTCCACTTTTCAAAAGCAAGTGCACCTTGATTGACAAACATACCAATTCCTGTATCGATTGTCGCTCCCCGTTTTTCAGCTTCTTGTAGAAGCTTTGTTTTTATTGGATTATAAATGATATCACTTACAACCGTATTTGAAGTCAAATGATCTAGTGAAATTGGAATCTCATCAACATTTGGATGCATTCCAACTGATGTTGTATTGACGATAATATCGTATCGACTAAGTATTTCTTCAGCTTGACTAAAAGTTAACCCTTTAGCAAATGTTTCATATTGACAATCCTTAATTAACTCCTCAGCTCTTCCTACTGTGCGGTTACATATATCAATGTGTTTTATTCCCTTTGCTGCCATGGATATAAAAATACCACGTGCAGCACCGCCCGCTCCAATAATTAATACATGACACTCCTTTAAATCTTTTGTTACTTTTGGTTTCAATGACATAAGATAGCCGTCACCATCAGTATTATAGCCGATTAATTTTCCATTATTATTTACAACCGTATTAACTGCACCAATGTTTGCAGCTACCTCTTCTATCTCATCAATATAAGACATTACTGCTACTTTATGCGGAATTGTAATATTAAAACCTGACACCCCTAAAGCTCTAAACCCCTTAATAGCTGCCTCTAAATCCTCATTTTCAACATGAAACGCATGATACCTTGCATCGAGACTATAATACTCAAACAAATCATTATGCATCTCAGGTGACATTGAATGGGAAATGGGACAACCTATTACTCCATATACTTTTTCCAACATCCTCACCCACAATAATGAATATTTTTTCTATCTCTAAGAAAAGCGCATATCACTCGGTCGATTATATAAGTGACCGTCTAACTAAAACACCGACACCCTTTGGTACATGTGCTACCACTTTTACATTCTCTTCATTTACCGTTACCCACCCTAATCCTGAAAAAACAATATCTGTCTTATTTTCCTTGATTGCAAATTCATGGGCGACTAATGGCGGGAAGCCTTCCAAATCATCCTGTTTAGGTGGCTGCAACAGATCACCAACTTGTTTATTATACAGTTCATCCGCATTTTCTAACTTTGTACGATGAATATGTAACTCATTTGATAAATAGCATGTAAAGGACTGTCTACCGCCGCTTACATAATCAAATCTTGCTAAACCACCAAAAAATAAAGTTTGTTTTTCATTCAACTGAAAAACTTTAGGTTTGATTTCCTTTTTAGGTGTGATAATTTTCAAGTCCTGTTTATCTACGAAATGTGCCATTTGGTGATGATTAATAATTCCTGGTGTATCATAAAGTGATGTATGATCATTAAGTGGAATATCAATCATATCTAGTGTCGTTCCAGGGAAATGCGATGTTGTGATGACATCTTTTTCGCCACTAAAATCTTTTATCAAACGGTTGATGAATGTTGATTTTCCTACATTTGTACAACCGACCACATATACATCCTTACCATTTCGATAGTGCTCAATTGCTTCAGCCACCTCACTAATTCCGGTGCCTTTGTTTGCACTGATTAAATGGATGTCGATTGGTTGAAGACCTAATTCTTTTGCAGACTGCTTCATCCAGTTTAATAATTTCTTTTGCTTTACTGATTTAGGTAGTAAATCAACCTTATTACCTACTAACAAAACTGGATTTGCTCCAACAAATCGATGTAATCCAGGTAACCAGCTACCATTAAAGTCAAAAATATCAACAATTTTCACTATTAATGCATCAGTATTACCGATACCATTCAAGATTTTTAAGAAATCATCATCTGTTAATGAAACATCTTGGACCTCATTATAATGTTTAAGCCTATGACATCTCTTGCAAATGACAGTTTCTTTTTCAAGTGCTGATGGTGGAGCATATCCCAGTCCTTCCTTATCTTCTGTTTGAATCTCAACACCACAACCTATACATGAAACTCTTTCGTTTGCCACTAAATTATTCCTCCCAATATATCATGCCTTTCCTTTTCATCCATCCTAATATGCTACGTTCAACTCTCCGATTAATGCGAGTAAAAAAACCATCTGTCCTTGCAACAGGCACAACTAAAATCGTATGTAAACCAGACTTATTACCCCCAAAGACATCTGTTAACAGTTGATCTCCTATGACAACCACTTCGTCTTTTGAGAGCTTCATATCTTTTAATGCTCGTCTGAACGCACGTCCTAACGGTTTTCTCGCTTTATATATAAATGGAATGCCAAGTGGGTCGGCGAAGTCTTTTACTCGTTGTTCAATATTATTTGACACAATCGTAATTGTAATCCCTTGGTTTTTTAATTCCTGGAACCATTCTACTAGCTTTGGAGTAGCATTCGGACGGTCCCACTCTACAAGGGTATTGTCCAAATCCGTAATGACTCCCTTTACTCCATGCTCTACAAGAGATTTTGGAGAAATATCAAATATACTCTTCACATGTTGATTAGGCAAGAAAAACTTTAACACTTATGAAACACCTCGTGGTTTTATTTGTAAATCAATTTATTAGTTTTAGAATACAGATTCTATTACATTTATATGATTGTTTAATTATTAATATAGTGCCTTGAATATGATAAATCTATTATCATAAGCCTTATATAAAAAGTAGCTAAAAGCAGTGCTTTTAGCAAGTAGATGGTTCTAACAAATAAAAAACTTTAAAAATATGTATTGCACCAGTCCATCATACCGAATTTCATCGTTACTTTCAAAAATAATCATGACAACATTCGCTAAAAATAGTCAAATCTTCCATAATATAAAAAAGTTTTCGACAAGAGTCCATTATTTTCAACACATGTGGATAACCTTATGCACATTCCCCACACTGATTTAACTAGATATTTCCATTTTATAAACAAATTACTAACAAGTTATCCACCTTTTACTGTGGATAACAGAACGGTTGTTCTTGTCCATTAATCGTGATAGAGTAAAAATACAACAAGATAACTTATAAATATATGTAAATATTTTATAAATAGAACTTACTTCTCGTTAATTTTCTAAGGAGGTGACTTGCCTTTAAGGCAGCCATTATGAGAAAGTTGTCAGACGAACTATTGATTGAATCGTATTATAAAGCCATCCAGCTAAAACTTAGTAAAGAATTTATATTCTTAATCGAGTCAGAAATAAAGCGCAGATCATTATCACATAAAATAAAAGTTTCATCCTAACCAGAGCCTATTGTTGGCTCTTTTTGTTTTCCTCTTGAATTAAATATCCTACTACTTCTCCGACTTTTATATTGTAAGGTGTATCTCTTGTTTCAATTCGATATGCATTCTTTTCAAATAATAGTATAACGGTTGATCCAAATGAAAAGTACGCCATTTCCTTCCCTTTTTCAACTTGGTTATCTGTATGAGTTAATTCAATACTATTCACGAACATGGCTCCCACTTTTACTACTAGAAGATGTTTACCGTTACTAAGAATCTCTGTTAATTTTCGATAATTTTTAGAAAGTGGAGCTTTACCATATTTTAAACCAAGTCTATTAACTGGATAAGATTTCCTACCACGTGTCCACTGGTGGGTAATTATTCCCGATACAGGGCTGTGAATTCGGTGATAATGGCTGGGACTTAAGTAAAGCACCATAAATGTACCATCAATATATTTTTCAAGGATCTCCTCGTTGTCTACCATCTCAGAAATAGAGTATGCTTTTCCTTTTACGACAATTTCCTTGGTAGGCAATATACTCCCTGTCTCCTCAACTACTCCATCAACAGGGCTTACTATACTTGTACTGGTGGAATCAATCGGTCTTGTCTCAGGTTTTATGTTACGGATAAAGAAATCGTGGAGCGTATTAAAACTTCCAATATCGTCCCTTATTTCCGAGTGATTAATTCGATAAACTTTACTATACGACGAGATCAGTTTTGCACTAAGCTTTGATTCAGTAAATCTTCTTAAAAGAAGTGAAGAAACACGATGATTTGTTAGCTCAATTAAGAAACGATAAAACCATTTACGTAACAATACAACACCCTACTTTCTACTATTAACTCACTTACTATAACATAATTGGATATATTATAGCATTATGAATACAAAAGCGTAAGCTACGCAGAATAGACGTACAGACTATGAAGCGCATCGACTAAGTTTTAGGTAAAAGTGCTCATGCGCCAAGGAGTATTCTAATATGCTCTGTTTAGCTCGTTAGCAATGCTACATGAAGCTTGATCAATGATATGGGTTTTGACGTTTTATCAGGTAGTAGCTTTTGCTAACTTACCGTAGGAGATGAGCAGAAATATGATAGGCGATATGTTCAAGACTGGATAAAGTATAATATTTATCAACAGTAAAAACGAACTATTACCTTTTCAAAAGTAAAAATAGGCCCCTTGGAGGATTATTTTCCCTCCATAGGTAGCCTATTTTAGTTTTAATTACTAGGTCACAAATTGTTAATTACGAACTAGAACTAACACTTTCTTAATTTGTAATTTCTAAAAATTCTTCCACATCTTTATTGGATAGCTCCATTGCTTTTTCCCAAAAATCTCTTTGTGTTAAATCGACTCCAAGGTGTTTTTTTGCTAACTCTTCGACTGTCATACTCGCAGTATCTTTTAGAAGAGCAATGTACTTTTCTTCATACTCTATTCCTTCTTCTAGTGCTTGAGCATAGATTCCCAGTGAGAATAAATAGCCAAAAGTATACGGGAAGTTATAAAATGGTACACTCGTTAAATAAAAATGTAACTTAGATGCCCAGAACTGTGGATGATACTCTTCTAATGAATCGCAATAGGCTTCTTTCTGGGCAACTTCCATCAGTTCATTTAAACGGTTCACACTAACTAATCCCTTTTTACGTTCTTTATAAAATCCTGTTTCAAAAATAAACCTAGCATGTATATTCATATAAAATGCAACACTTCGCTGTATTTTATCTTCTAGTAAAGCGATGCGTTCCTCTTCTGTCTTTGCTTGTTTCACTGAAGCGTCAGCTACAATCATTTCAGCGAAAGTAGAAGCTGTTTCCGCCACATTCATTGCATAGTTACGATTTAGAGGGTGTACACCTGCCATAGCATATTGGTGAAAGGCATGGCCTAACTCATGTGCTAAGGTTGAGACGTTAGAAGGTGTACCTGAGTATGTCATAAAAATACGTGATTGATCACTCTCAGGAAAACTCGTACAGAAACCTCCTGGTCGTTTTCCCGGTCTATCTTCAGCCTCAATCCAACGACCTTTAAACGCTTTTTCTGTGAAAGATGTTAATTTCTTTCCAAAACGACTGAATTGATCAAGGATAAATTCACATCCTTCTTGGTATGAAATTTTACTTTCTGTTTTTCCCACAGGAGCATCTAGATCATACCAGCTTAGCTTTTCAACCCCTAATAATTTTGCTTTCCTCTCGAGGTATTTAATATAAGGGTCTTTATTTTCGGAAATTACTGTCCACATTGTTTCGAGTGTTTCTTTCGACATTCGATTAATAGTGAGTGGCTCCTTATGTACATCATCCCAATTTCGCTGTTGGTAAAGACTTAGTCTAAAACCTCCTAAATGGTTAAGTGCAGAACTAATATAGTCTGCATGTTCCTCCCATGCATTGGTCCATTTTTCAAACATGCTTTTACGTACTTCGCGATTAGAGCTTGAAAACTTATTAAAAGCTTGACCTACGGATAGTTCTACTACTTCTCCATTTTCTTCAAATGGAATTTTAATGTTACCCACCACAGTGTTATACAGTTGACCCCAAGCGTGGTAACCATCAATACTAAGTGAATTTATTAATGTTTCTTGTTCAGGTGATAATTTCTCTTTTGCGCGAGTACGTCTTTCTTCTAAGACAAACACTAATTCCGCAAAAGGTTCTTCTGTTAACAGTTGCTCCCAAACAACTTGCTCAGTAGCAACAAGCTTTTCATCAAGCCTAGTCAGTACCGTTTGTAGTCCGGCACTTAACTGCATCACTTTCCCCTGGAGCATTTTTGCATCCTTATCTGTTGTATCCTGAGCTTGAAGGCAGCTTACAAATGCACCTGATTGCCGAATTTTTTTTGCTACATTCTGAAAGACTTCAATCACATTAGCTAGTTTTGATTTTTCCTCAGTGGAAGATGGAATGGAAAGGTTATCCACTAAGTCTCCAAATTCTTCTAGTTTTTTTTCAATTGTTTGCAGATATGTACGAAATTCTGTAGAACTACTTCCACCTTCAAAAAACACATCTAAATCCCACGTTTGCTTGTAAGCAATAGTCATATGTTCTCCCCACTTTCTAGCTTCCTTTATTTAGTCACCCTAAATAAAATAATACATTTTTATTATAATTGTATTTCAGAAAAATATCTAATAAGAATAGAACAAAAGCGCAAGCGCCTTGTTCATCGATGTAACAAATGGCTTTGTTGATTTATCGTAGAGAAAAGCTCGGAGGATTGCTAGTCAATAGGTGCTGGCTGGAGCGAAACAGATTGATTAAAATTATAGCTTTCTATTTAAATAAGCCGCAAATTTACTGTTAGTAAATTCAACGGCTTGAAAACAATGAGTTACTTTCCGAAATAGTTGTAATAGTAGTAACCACCGCCCAAAACTAGAAGCAGAATCAAGAGTACTACAATCAGAGCAAAGCCAAAACCACTACCACGTGCAGGATAGCCGTAACCAGGCCAACAACCACAATATCCATAGTTTGGATAGGCAGGGCCTCCACAAAAATGCCCATATCCCATTACTATGCCCCCTTCCTTTACCATACCAATATATTTTAATAATGAAAGTTTCATTTTTTAGTGGAAGTTTATATAGTAATAGCCTATTCAATTTTTCATAAATAGTAAGGGCATTCGTGGATTTTTCGGAATAAATATAATTGATGGGCTGTTTCTATTTTACGCTTATATGTGAAATTTAGACCATGCTACAAAGGTATCTTTTGCAATGTGAATAAAACAAGCGAATGATGTTATTTGATAAATATCAGCCCCCTTTTTTCCTAGGACAGACACAAACAAACAAAAGCTTACATATGTATTAGTGATGGGCAAATGCCTATTTACTAAATTGTCAATCTATCCATTTTATTATTAACTGGATAGTTTCATAATCATTAAATGGAGGTGGCCAAAATGCCAGGACTTTTAGCTGCGTTAGGTTATTTTGTTAAAGAATTAGTTTTTTTAGTGTCTTACGTAAAAAACAATGCATTTCCACAACCATTATCTCCTTCTGAAGAACAAAAATATCTAAACTTAATGGCTGAAGGTGATGAACATGCACGAAACTTATTAATTGAACATAATCTCCGCCTCGTTGCTCACATTGTTAAAAAATTTGAAAATACAGGTGAGGACAGTGAGGACTTAATCTCAATTGGAACCATTGGCCTAATTAAAGCAATAGAAAGCTACTCACAAGGAAAAGGAACAAAACTTGCCACATATGCTGCAAGGTGTATAGAGAACGAAATACTTATGCATTTACGCGCCCTAAAAAAAACCAAAAAGGATGTTTCTCTCCATGATCCAATTGGTCAGGATAAGGAAGGAAATGAAATTAGCTTAATCGATGTCTTGAAGTCCGAAACAGAAGATGTGATTGAAACAATTCAATTAAATATGGAATTGGAAAAAATAAAGGAATACATTGATATCTTGGATAGTCGTGAGAGGGAGGTAATCGTAGGAAGATTTGGTTTAGATTTGAATAAAGAAAAGACACAGCGAGAGATAGCTAAGGAACTTGGAATATCGAGAAGTTACGTTTCAAGGATTGAAAAGCGAGCGTTAATGAAAATGTTTCATGAATTTTATAGAGCAGAAAAAGAAAAACGAAGGTCATAAGAGAAAAGGACTAACTAAGGTTAGCCCCTTAAAAAAATATTTGTTATGCTTCTACACTTACCTCTGTACCGATGATTAACAGAATTGAGGTTGCAATAACTACTCCCATTACAATTGCAAACATGTACTCCACCTCCATAACTGTTTTCTTACTTATAATTTACCACCTATTTACAGTGAGAAACGTAAGCTATTGTGAACGATTTGTTAAATAAATTTGACACTTTTGTGAATATATAAATACGTTAAAAAAGAGGCTATTTAATAGCCTCTTTGCCTCTTTAACGAGTGTTTTTTATGAAATTAATAGTAAATATCATGATTCGTAATGTAAACAAACCTCGTCCCTCCTAAATTACAGTGTTAGGTAGAGTCTTTCTCCACAAATAACCACTTTAACAAACATTCCTTTCTGTCAATCAACACATTGTTCAACCACCTTTCTTTAATTTTTGGAAATAATTAGTACAATCTATTTGTGAATATACGATGATTCTTCATTTCATCAATATCTTTCACAATACGTTCTTGATGTCTTAATTCTTTAATAGACATCTGACGTTTGGTAATTGAAATTGTCAAAAAGAACAAATGTAATGTCATACTTATCCTCCTCCTTTCAGCACAAAAAAGCCACAGGGTTATCCCTGCAGCTTTTTATGAAGTTCAAAACGCAATTCAATACAAGCAAACACTGCCTGATTTGAAAGCTAATAAACTTTATAGTAAGCAGTTATCTCTACTTACAAAAAAGCCACAAGGATTATTCGTCCTGTGGCATTATGTCTTTTCTTATCTACTAACAAAATAGGAACATAGATTACCAATATGGCCGAATAATTTTATTTGATTTTCAGTTTTTTGACTATTCCAAGTAGTGATGCTCATCTTATTCGACCTCCTTTTGAATTTATTTCCTACTCAGGTAATTATATCCAACCTGCTGTTCGTTGTAAACCTTTTTTTGTCACATTTTTTTCACAGAACAAAAGTGTAGCACCACTGGTATACCGTACAAACTAAAAGAGCATCGACTAAAGATTTCGGAGCCAGTGTCCTGCGCCAAGGAAAGGAGTATTCGAAGATGTTCTGTTCAGCTCGTCGCAATGGTATATGAAGTATGGAACAAAGGTGTAGAATATGGAGATTTTTCAGATAATAGCTTTGTTGACTTATTACAAGTCGACGTTCTGCAGTTTGATAGTCTAGTCTTGCTTACTTGCGCAGGATGTTGATACCAAATAAAAAATATCCTCAGAATATCCTAAAACAAAAAACCCTACTAACATTTTGTTAGGAGGGTTTAAAAATCTTGCTCAATATTTTCATTAATCATTTTTTTTAATGAAATGACTTTACGAAAAAATGTAAAGGCAAGGCCTAATAAAATAATCGTAACGCCCATTAATCCATATATGTGTATTTCAGTTTTTCCTTCTCCGGGAATCAGTACTCCAATATATAAAAATGCACTTAATGCAACAAGTATATAGGCAAATCTAGTATAATCAGCGACCTTAGCTTGTAGTTCTTTTAGCTTTTTTGTTTCCACTTTTGTCACCTACTTTATGAATTTACGTTTCTATCATATCATAGATTAGTAGGTAACTAATGATGTAAATTCAACCAGTTTCTTTCAGGCTATAGTGGATTTAAAGGAAGACATCAACAGCAAAGCTTTGTTTTTTTAACCTTTAAAAAAGGACAATGCAATGTCTTCCATTGATTGTCCTGATAAATAACGTTATTATATAGAATTTTTAAGTACCTCAACTGCCTTACTAACTAGCTCAGATGAATTACGTGCAGCGGTATCGAGAAATTGCTCGAATGACACATCCGATTCTTTACCAGCAATATCAGATAATGCACGTATCACAACAAACGGTACACCAAACTGGTAACATACTTGGGCAATTGCTGCAGCTTCCATTTCAACAGCAATTAACTCCTCAAATTGATCTCGAACAAATTGAACACGGTTAGGGTCATTCATAAAAGAGTCTCCCGTTACTATTAACCCTTTTGCAATTTGTATATCGGTAATTTGATTACCACTATTTTCGGCTACCTTAACTAATAAAGGGTCGGCTTCAAATGCAGCTGGCATTCCCGGCACTTGTCCGTATTCATAACCAAATACAGTTACATCAACATCATGATGTCTAACTTCGGTTGATATGACAATATCCCCTACATTTAAAGATTCCAGATATCCACCTGCAGACCCTGTATTTAGTACATAGTCCGGCTTAAACTGCTGCAATAATATTGTTGTTGACATCGCCGCATTTACTTTACCAATTCCAGATTTCAATAAGATAACATCCTGGTCATTTAATGTCCCTGTAGTAAACTCATAACCTGCAACTTTTGTTTCACTTCTATTTACTAACTTTTCACGTAATATGATTACTTCTTCTTCCATTGCTCCGATTATTGCTATTTTCATCGATAGTCTCCTTCATCACTTGAACTTTCTCGTAAAAATCCTCTTATAAGGTAAAAAACGTTAAATCACCAATATTCAACAAAATTATAACTTATGTAAAAGTACAGTAAAAACTATTTTATCATGTTATGTAATAAACACCAATTTTAATCATACTTTTTTATCATTTTTACCCTCAGCCATTGATAATATTCCTGTCAAACCAAAGCTAAAATACGACCAATTACTAAGTGGAAAATAATTTGTCTTTAAATTATACTTAACATAAAATTGCAAAAGAGGGGTGATTAATCTCAATGGAGTTTAAACTTGATATTATCCAAGATAAAATTGAATTCTTTGAAAGCTATGATTTAAAAACATTAGAAAAAAAAGTAAACGAACAAATAGAACATAATAAGGCAATTTTACTTGAGGTACATAACGCTTCACACCAGCTTCACGTTGATGAAGATGGACGTAGGTATTATTGTGCAATCGTTCATTTTAAAGCAAAAAAAGTGTAAAGACGCTATCGTCTTTACACTTACCCTTGAAATGATGGTGCATCATTTTCTCTTAATTCTTCTATTTTCACCGGTTTCCATCCTTCTTCCGGTATCCAATCAATATAAACACGATAAACTTGTGTTTTATCACTTGTTGATATTGTGGCAGCTACTTTATTATCTCCATTACGTGAAAACCACCAATAAATTAAATTAGACTGATCAATACCAATAGCATAACTTACAGCTCTTTCCATTTCCTTGCGATCAACTGAACCATCGTCATATACAACCGTGTGAGGCTCAGATTGGTGAGTTCCAATTGGTTTCCAAGAACTATTTTCAATTGTACGGATGATGTTAGACTCTGGATCACCATCTGTGATTGTTTCATTTTCTTTTGATTCACTTTCAAGTGTTTCGGAATCATTATCTTCTTCCTCTTCGGATACTTCCTGGGATTGATTTTCTTGCTCGTCATTTTCATTTATAGGCACTTCATTTTTATTACTGTCATTTGTTGATTCTGCTGGCTTAGATTCACTTGCAACTGGCTGGCTAGTTGTATTATTACTAAAGAAAAGCTTCCAACTGAAGAAACCAATCAACAATACTACAATGGTAATAAGCACATTTAAAACTCTGTTTGTTTTTCTTCGTTTTGCTCTTTTTTCAAATCTAAGTCCTTCGTTTACATCTTTTACGTCCTTCACCAGAAAACCTCCTGTCCTTCTCCTCTCATTATATTTTACCATCTGTACCATGTTTGATGAAGGATTTTCTTTCGACCTTTCCTATTCAACTACCTTTTCATGGTTATGTTTATACAAACTTTCAACATAATCATAAAAAATATCATTCGTTACTGATTGATTACCTAACTGATCCAGTTCCACAACAACAAGGGCATATTTAGGATCAGCTACTGGGAAGTAGCCTGCAAACCACTTATTTACTAACTCTCCGTCACTCACCTGCTTCCCTGTTTCAGCAGTACCACTCTTCCCAGCTATCTCATATGGTAATGAGTTAAATTTAGTTCCAGTTCCAGATTTTACAACTTCCCTAAGTAATTCTTGTAGTCTCACTACAGTATAAGGGGCAATACTTTCACCTTTTAGCTTTTGTTCAGGAAATGTAAATAATGTTGTACCGTTTTTATAGAGTACATCTGATACAGCTCTAACTTGTTTTTTTTCCCCGCCTCTAGCAATTGTAGCCATCATATTTGCAATGGCCAGTGGAGTGGTTTTTACATCCTTTTGACCAATTGCAATTTGTGCAACAGCTTTTTTGACGTTTTTATCCCGTTCATCTCCCCAGATGCTCCCTTTGTATTCAGAAGGCAGCTGTTTGAAATCCTCAAAACGAAAGACATCACCATGCCATCCAACAGGATCGATTAAACCAAGCTTTGAAGCATATTCCTCGATGACATCAGAATCTGACTCAATTAATTCATTAGCTAAAGTTGCAAACGTATAATTGCAACTTTTTGCAAAACTTTCAGTAAAATTCAACGTTCCATTTTCATATTGTGAAGGACCATCACCATATATGTTTAAATCACAGTCAAATGTTCGGTTGTTTAAATTAAGGTCCTTTTCAATTGCAGCAGCTGCTACAACTGTTTTAAAAACAGAACCAGGAAAATGGGGAACAATCATTTGATTTTTGGCACTACCATCCCCGAAAGGATCATCTCCATTTATACTCGGCTTACTTACCATTGCTAAAATGTCACCTGATTTTATATCAAGTAAAACTAAGCCACCTTTTTTTAGATTATATTCTGACATAAGGTTTTCTGCTAACTCCTGGTATTCACGGTCTAGTGTGGTCTTTATTGCAACAGGATAAAAAGGATTTGCTGGGGAAGTATACTTCACATCAATACCAAACAAGGGATTTCCATCCCCAGCAACATGATAAAGGAGCTTAGCTTCTCCCTCTGGAAGTAAAAACTCATCAAATGTTGCTTGTAATCCTGTAATCCCCACCTGGGTTCTAGGTGATAAATGTTTTTTTTCAGGATAGCGTTCATATAACAATTCATCATTTTCTCTAATTAATCCAATTAAATGTTCAGCATGATTACCATCAATTGCATATTGACGGTGAATAGCAAATACACCTGGAATATGCAAATCATTGATTTGGTTCATTTGGTACTCTGTTAGTTCTAATGGTTCTTTTTGTCCAAATACGATTGGTTCTTTGGCCTCTTCAACTGCATTGATTAGCTCACTTTCTGAAACGTCAATTATGCTTGCAATTTGGTCAGTTGGCCAGTCAACATTTTTCAAAAAAGGAAATAAAACAAGACTTGGGTAATAATCATGTGTAAGTGCTTCATTGTTGCGATCAACAAATCTACCTCGACCTTGATCAATAACCATTTCCTGTGTTCGCTGTGATACACTAGCTTCGATAAGATTGATGTTATGCTCTGAAAAAGATTCGGTAGCAACTAATTGAATCTCAATAAGTCTTACTATCAGACACGTTATACATAATAAAAAAATGACAATAACTGTTATCGCACGTCTTTTAATAATCATAAAAAAACACCTCGTCTTCATTTTCGACGAGGTGTTACTTTTTTAATCGAATTCTGGTACAAATGTTCAAATTTGGTATGACTTATTTTATTGAAACGATTCTTACAAGCATTTCTCCACCCGGAGTTTGCACTGTTACTTGATCATCTACTTGTTTACCTATTAAGCTTTTAGCAATTGGTGAGTCATTTGAGATTTTACCTTCAAACGGATCGGCTTCTGCACTTCCTACAATTGTATATGTTTCTTCTTCACCATCTGGAAGCTCAACGAATGTTACAGACTTACCTAGCGAAACGACATTTGAGTTCTCACTATTTTCCTCGATAATCTTTGCATTTCGAATCATATTTTCTAGCGTTGTAATTCTTCCTTCAACAAACGCCTGCTCTTCTTTTGCAGAATCATACTCAGAGTTCTCAGACAAGTCTCCAAAGCTTCTTGCAATTTTAATCCTTTCAACTACCTCTTTACGTTTAACCGTTTTCAAATGTTCTAATTCCTGCTCTAATTTCTGCTTTCCCGCCTCTGTCATCGGGTATACTTTTTCAACTGCCATAATCCCTTCACTCCTTTTAAATAAGACAACCATGTTCATGTTGTTTTCTCTTTGCGTTAAATATGTAGTAAATCATTATTACACACCACTTCAATTTCTTACGAAAATATAATAAGAAGAAAAAGACTGATGAAACCATTTCATCAATTCTTTTTCTTACTTTAGTTTATTTGAAAATTGTAGTAGCGATAATAACACCTTTATCTTGCTATGTTATTATAAAATTGCATTTCTTTCAAGAATTGTTTGAATTTTAGTGACCATTAAATCAATAGCAACGTGATTTTGCCCACCTTCAGGGATAATCAAGTCAGCATATCGTTTGGTTGGTTCAATAAACTGATTATGCATTGGTCTAACAATAGAAACATATTGATCAATCACTGATTCCAGTGTTCGACCGCGCTCTTTTATATCACGTAGCATTCTTCGTATTATTCGAATATCTGCATCTGTGTCAACAAAAAGCTTAATATCCATTAAATTTCGTAGTCTTTCATCCTCTAACACTAAAATGCCTTCTAAAATAATGACATCCTTTGGTTCGACAAGAATGACTTCCTTCGCTCTAGTATGCAATGTATAGTCATAAACTGGCTTATCTATTTCTCTGTATGCAAGTAACGCTTGAATATGTTCAATAAGCAAATCATTATCAAATGCCAATGGATGATCATAATTCGTTTTTAAACGTTCTTCATATGGAAGATGGCTTTGGTCTTTATAGTAATAGTCTTGCTCAAGCATTAGTATTGAGTGACCTTTAAAATGTTCATAAATGGACTTTGTAACACTTGTTTTACCTGAACCAGAGCCACCTGCAACGCCAATCACAATTGGCTTCTTGCCCATATTAGTTCCCCTTTCGCATCATGTTATTCGGGTAGACTGGCCCCGCAACCTTGAAGGTAACAATTTGTAATGGATGACGTGCAGCATCTATTTCTTGTCCCTTTTCATCCCAAATTTTATCGATAACATGTGTAAAGTTTTCAATCTCAGGTCCAAAGAATTCTACTTCATCACCTTGTTTAAAGAAATTACGTTGCTGCAGTGTAACCATACCAGTTTCTTTATCATAGTCTAACACGAGTCCTACGAAATCATAAGTTGTTTTTTTACTATGATTTCCAAACATTTGCTCCTTCACTCCTGGAACACCTTCAAAGAATGCTGGTGCTGTTTCGCGATTCGCACATTTATCTAATTCCTCAAGCCATTCCTGCTCAATTTCAAAATTATCAGGATCTGCACAATACGCATCAATAACTTTACGATATACACTAACAACTGTCGCAATATAATGGATTGATTTCATGCGACCTTCTATTTTCAGACTGTCAATTCCCATTTCAATCATTCTTGGAATAGATTCAACTAGCTTAAGGTCTTTAGGGCTCATTGCAAATGGGTCATCATTCCCACTAAAGAGTGCCACCTCATTGCTTGATTCATCAAGTTTATATAAATCATAATCCCAACGACAAGATTGGCAGCAACCACCACGATTTGAATCACGTGCTGTCATATGGTTGCTTAATGTACAACGACCTGAATATGCAATACACATCGCACCGTGAATAAAGGTTTCAATTTCAATATCTACCTTTTCCTTCATTTCGCGAATTTCATCAGCACTAGTCTCACGTGCTAACACAACACGCTCTAATCCTTCTTCCTTCCAAAATTGCACAGCTTTCCAATTGGATAAAGATTGTTGGGTACTTAAATGGACTTCAAGCTTTGGAGCCACTCTACGGCAAGTTTCAATGATAAGAGGGTCAGCAACGATAATTCCTGTTACGCCTGCATCTTCTAATCCTTTAAGATACACATCTAGGCCTTCAATATTCTCATTATGTGCAAAAATATTTGTAGTAACGTAAATCTTTGCACCATATTTATTTGCAAACTGAACACCTTCTGCCATTTCTTCTAACGAAAAATTATCAGCATTCGAACGTAACCCATACTCTTGTCCGCCAATAAACACTGCATCCGCTCCGTAATGTACAGCGATTTTAAGTTTTTCTAAATTCCCAGCCGGTGCTAGCAATTCAGGTTTCTTTACAATGACACGTTTCCCGTCAATAACCTCGGAAATTTTATCAGCTACTGCTGCCATTTCTTCTCCTCCTTAATAATAAAAGATAGTAGTTGTTTTCTTGCACACACAAAAAGGTCTCTTTAGCTATAAAGAGCCTTAGTAAACAGTTTCTTTAAAGAAAAATCCAGTATCTAGTGGACGGTTTACAGGTTGCAATTGCTCTAATTCTTCCAACAAGTCATCTTTGATTTCATAATATTCATCACGATTTTCGACACAAAGATCAATTGCTTTTCGGTAGCGTTTTGTTACTTCTACCAAGTACTCTGTTGACTTTAATATTCCATCAATTTTAAAACTATCGACACCTGCATCGATCATTTCATCTAATTCATCAATGATGCATATATCGTTAGGACTCATAATATGGGTCCCATTCTCATCCTCAAAAATTGGATATTTATTATCTCGTTCTTTATCATATAAAAACATATCTTTTTCTTTTTTACGATTCTCGATTTCCATTACATTGCCCTGATATTCAAAGTAGTTCCCAATCAATGATCGTTTTGATTGGAACATTGTAGTCATACCGTGTACTTGAACTTCAATCTCAACTTCAGCATTTTCTTTCGTTTCAATGATTGATTCCATATTCAGTTCTCTAGCTAAGACAGCACGTTTTGCACCTTTACGACCCCAATAATTACATGTGTAGTAATTTGTCGCAGTTGTCTCAGTATTCCAATGTAATTTCAACTCAGGAGCAGCTTCACGTGCCGCCATTAAAACAGCAGGGTCACCAAAGATGACTGCATCTACTTGAATTGAAGCTAAAAACGACAAATAGTCTCCTAACTCATTAACCTTGTCATTATGAAAAATGGCATTCATAGCAACGTACACTTTTTTATTGTTAGATTGGGCAAGTTGGACAGCTTGTTTCACTTCATCACGGTTAAAATCGCCAGCAAGTCGTAGACCATAGCGTTGTTCACCAATAACAAAAGCGTCAGCACCAGCATCTATTAATGACTGTATTGCAGCTACGTCTCTTGGGGTAACTAGTAATTCTGGTTTTTTCATGATTACACACCTCTTTTTTTACTAATGGCAACTCCATCCCCAACAGGAATGATTGTGGTATGGTAGTTTTTATTACTCATTAACCATTCATTATAAGAATTAATTTTGTCAACTAATTGCCTTCTACGTCTATTTTCTATTGTCTCTTCAACAACTAAACCTTTGAATAAGACATTATCTGTAATGATAACCCCTTCATCTGACAGAGCGGATTCATAGTTCTCAAAGAACCGTTTGTATTGCCCCTTTGCAGCATCAATAAAAATCACATCATAAGGACCTTTTTGTTTTGCAACAGGCACAAGCTCAAGAGCATCTCCAAATAATATTTCAATTTGTTCTGTTTTCTGTGACTTAGTAAAGTATTCTAACGCTTTATCATACCGCTCTTGGTTTCGTTCAATTGTTACGATTTGAGTAGAAGGAAGAGCTTCTGCCATTCTTATTGAAGAATACCCAATTGCAGCTCCAATCTCAAGAATCCTCTTAGGCTCGATAATTCGCAGCAATTGTAGAATTGATTCAGCACTAATTAAATCCATAATTGGGACATGGTTAGCAAATGCATACTGTTCCATTTCTTCAATAATGCTTGTCCGTCTAGGAATCAATGCTTCTATATATGAATTGATATTACTAGGAACCAATGAAGGACCTCCGTTCATGTAAGTTAGTCAGCTTCCTATTTGCTCGACCACTAAAAAGGTTGGAAAGGAACCTTTTCTTATGATTGTATAAACAAAGAAAATTGACCTCTATAGCCAATTCCCTCATCAAGTATTATTTGGTTATATTTTGACTCGATATATTTTACCATAAACAAAAGGGGAACGCTAATATATTCTGTCATTAACATTCCCCTCTATTCTTTCATATTTTGTTAATCATTGGCATTGGTAATATGTTCAGCTTTTTTTTGATTATGTTCCTCTAATGTATTAGAGAACAACACTTCTCCTGTTTTCGTTGCTAAAAAGTATAACGCCTCTGTCTCTGCCGGATTCAGTGCTGCCATAATGGAAGACTTCCCTGCATTTGCAATTGGTCCAGGTGGTAAACCTGTAATTTTGTACGTATTGTATGGGTCATCTACGTCAGTATGCTCATATAATACTCGGTCTTTATGTTCACCTATTGCATATAACACAGTTGGGTCTGTTTGTAGCATCATGTTCTCTTCAATACGGTTATAAAACACACCAGAAATTTTTTCACGATCGGTCTTTGCTGTAGCTTCTTCTTCAATTAAGGATGCCATTGTTAGCAATTGATGTGGTGTTAAGTCACGGTTTGCCATTTGACTTTGAAAATCTGCAAGGACCTTATCTGATTGCTCTAACATAGGCTCGATGATTTCTTCAATCGTAGGTTTTTCTTTAAAGTATGGATAAGTAGCTGGATAAAGGTATCCTTCAAGTGCATATTTTACATCTGCATGTAAAATTGCAGATGTTAAAAGAGATGGATACAATTTCATTAATCCTTTGATATAGTTCATATCTGTTAGCTTGTCCATAATTTCTTCTTCAGTATAGGGTGTTTTTTCTGAAAGAATTTTTGCAATTTCAGTAAGCTGTTTTCCTTCTGGAATAGTTACTTGAAAAACCGGATCCTTCAGAACTCTTCCCGTTTTCAGGCTCTCGATAATTTCTGTGAAAGTCATAGCCGGTGAAAGCGTATAGTCACCAGCCTGAAACCCAGCTTCGTTACGAAATTTTGTATAATAGCGAAAAACCCTAGCATTCTTTACAATTCCATTCTCTTCAAGTATGTTTGCAATGGTTGTTGGTGAAGAACCAATTGGAATGGACACTTCTATTTCTTCATTACTAGACGGGTCAACTGGTTCAAGTGCAGACTTAATATATAAGTACCCACCTCCAACAACCCCAGAAATAGTTAGTAGGATAACAATAAATACAATTAGAACAATCTTTCTTACAACTTTTGCTTCACTTTGAAGTTCTAGTATTTTATCACTTTTTTGATTTTTATTTGATGTTGAATCAGACACGTAGGAATCCTCCTCTCACTCGAAATATTATACTACAATTTTTATCTCTTTTCGTCAATTTTTGTCATTTTCTTAAAAATTATGATTTGTGAGCAAGAATTTATTAATGAATTTTGAAATGTGAAATTTCCCGAGGTCCTATTTTGCACACCAAGAGAACAGATTCTGTTTACTGCAACCTTTAAACTCGAGTATTCTCATCATAAGGGACCGAATCTATCAATTCATTACTATTTTCTTCTGTTTCCTCTATCCAAGGGAACAAATACCTTGCTCATACTACTTACTTAGGCATTGTAAACCCAAAAAAGCCGCCCCACAAGTGTCGATTACCATGACACCTATGGAGCAGCTCTGTTCAAATTGAATTAAAGGAGTTATTCTTCCTCTTCATCAAGGAAGGTATTTAACATCTCTTCAATCATGTCCCATTCTTCATCCGTTTCAATTGGTTGTAATTCGCCTTCATCACCTTCATTACTGCTGTTAAAGCTTGAAGCGTGGATTTCGATGTCCTCATTCTCATCATCTTCTGCTCCTACAGGATAGTACAGAACATATGATTTGCCAAATTGTTCAGATTCAAATGTAAATAATACTTCACATAGTTGCTCATTTCCTTGCTCGTCTATTACTGTAATTTGTTTTTCATCATGTGTCATTGCTTTCACCTCATTAGTTTTTGCTATCTAGATACCCTTGAAGAATCATGACAGCTGCCATTTTATCAATTACCTTCTTACGTTTTTTCCTACTAACGTCTGCTTCAAGGAGCACTCTTTCAGCAGCCATGGTTGTTAAACGTTCATCCCAGAGAACTGTCTTCAAACTAAATTCTTCTTCAATCAACTTTGCAAATGATTGACTAGCTTCACCACGTGGTCCAATTGTACCATTCATATTTTTAGGTAAACCAATAACAACCAAACTTACATTATTTTGTTCAATTAATTCACGAAGTCTGCCCAAGCCAAAGTCATTTCGTTCTTCGTTTATCTTAATCGTTTCTATTCCTTGGGCTGTCCAGCCCATCTCATCGCTTAGAGCAACACCAATTGTCTTGGAGCCAACGTCTAACCCAAGTACACGCATTTAGTTTACCCCTTACGATTTGACTTTAAATATGATTTTACCAATTCTTCGATTATTTCATCTCGTTCAAGTTTTCTAATGATATTTCTCGCATCTTTATGACGAGGAATATAAGCAGGATCACCTGAGAGTAAATAACCTACAATCTGATTAATTGGATTATACCCTTTTTCTTGCAGTGCATCGTACACTGTAAACATTACCTCGTTCACATTTGTTTCGTACGGTTCATCCTGAAAATTAAATTTCATCGTTTTATCAAATGAACTCATTTATTGGCACCTCACTCTTTAGAGTTTGTTGTAGGAATTTGTCATGTTTTTTCTTATTTACCATTTTACACTAATTATAGACATTATAAAATGGATTTTACCCACTCTTCTACAAAGTTGAGAGCATCTTCTAATTGTTCAGGATTTTTTCCTCCTGCTTGAGCCATATCAGGACGGCCTCCACCGCCGCCTCCGCAGCGAGATGCAACTTCCTTCACTAATTTACCTGCATGGAATCCCTGGTTAATTAAATCCTTTGTCACACCAGCAATGATATTTACTTTTCCTTCATTTACCGAGCCTAGTACAATAACTGCAGAGCCTAGCTTTTGTTTTAAGTCATCTACCATTGTACGAAGATTATTCATGTCTGTAGGATTTACAGAGCTATATAAAACCGTAACCTCACCGATTTTAGTTGCCTTATCTACTAGGCTACCTGCCTCAATATTACCAAGTTTAGCTGATAGAGATTCATTTTCACGTTGGAGGTTTCGAATCTCAGCAGTTAATGATTCAACTCTTGATGGGAGTTCTGTAGGTTTTACTTTTAATGTGCTGGCAAGGTCCTGTAATAATTTTACTTGATCATTCATTACACGATATGCTTCCTTACCAGTAACTGCTTCAATTCTTCTTGTTCCAGCACCAATTCCGGTTTCTGAGACAATTTTAAATAAACCGATTGTCGCTGTATTCGGTACATGACAACCACCACAAAGCTCTAGACTATAGTTACCAACCTGTACAACGCGAACAATTTTCCCATATTTTTCTCCAAATAATGCCATAGCGCCCATTGCTTTTGCTTCATCTAAAGATTTGAAATCAATTTCTACAGGGATGCTTTTCCATATTTGCTCATTGACAATTGCTTCTACCTTATCAAGTTCTTGTCTTGTAACTTGTCCAAAGTGTGAGAAGTCAAAGCGAAGACGATTTTCAGTAACTAAAGATCCTGCTTGGTTAACATGTCCCCCTAGCACATCCTTTAATGCCTGGTGTAAAAGGTGTGTTGCTGTATGATTTTTAACAATTCCTGAGCGCTTTTCATTAAAGATTGTAGCATTGAACGTATCACCTTTTTTAACAGTTCCTTTTTCTACTTTCGCAAGGTGTAAATTCTGTCCGTTTGGAGCTTTTTGCACATCAAGAACTTGTATTGTAGTTGTTGCGTTACTTAATGTTCCTTTATCTGCTACTTGTCCACCACTTTCAGCATAAAATGGAGTAGTATCTAAGATAAATTGGATCTCATCACCTTCATTAGCTGAGTCCACAAGATCACCATCTTTAAGTAATTCAGCTACAGTTGAAGCACTCTCTAATTGATCATATCCAACAAATTTACTTTCTACTTTTATCTCTCCTAAAACGCCACTTTGAACATGCATGGAATCAACATCTTGTCTAGCTGCACGAGCACGGTTTCGTTGATTTTCCATCTCTCTTTCAAAGCCAGCATGGTCTACCTTCATGTTTTCTTCTTCAGCATATTCTTCAGTTAATTCTACTGGGAATCCATACGTATCATAAAGTCGGAAAACATCTTCACCTGAAACAGTATCACTGCCTTGCTCTTTTTCCTTTTTGATGACAGTTGATAGAATTGCAAGTCCTTCATGTAGAGTTTCATGGAAACGTTCTTCTTCATTTTTAATCACTTTTTGAATAAAATCTGTTTTTGCTTTAACCTCTGGATAAAAATCAACCATGATTTCTGCAACAGTCGGTACTAATTCATACATGAAAGGACGGTTAATATTAATTTGTTTTGCATATCGAACCGCTCTTCTTAATAATCTTCTTAAAACGTATCCACGTCCCTCGTTGGAAGGTAATGCACCATCACCGACAGCAAAAGCCACTGTACGAATATGGTCAGCAATTACTTTAAATGCAACATCTTTTTCTTTAGACTGACCGTATCTTTCTCCTGAAAGGGACTTAGTTGCTTCAATAATTGGCATAAATAGATCCGTTTCGTAGTTTGTAGGTGCTTCTTGGATTACAGAACACATTCTTTCAAGCCCCATACCAGTATCAATGTTTTTCTTTGGTAGCGGCGTATATGTACCATCTGGATTGTGGTTGAATTGTGAGAAAACTAAATTCCATACCTCTAAATAACGCTCATTTTCTCCACCAGGATAAAGTTCTGGATCACTTGGATCATTTCCATATGACTCACCACGATCATAGAAGATTTCAGTATTCGGACCACTTGGACCTTCTCCAATGTCCCAGAAGTTCCCCTCAAGACGAATAATTCTGGATTCAGGTATTCCAATTGTTTCATGCCAAAGCTTATAAGCTTCATTGTCTTCAGGATGAATGGTCACAGATAAATTCTCTGGATTAAAGCCAATCCATTTTTCACTAGTTAAAAACTCCCATGCCCATAGTACAGCTTCTTCTTTGAAATAATCACCGATTGAGAAATTTCCTAGCATTTCAAAAAATGTATGGTGCCTTGCTGTTTTCCCAACATTTTCGATGTCATTTGTTCGAATCGACTTTTGAGCATTTACGATTCTTGGATTTTCAGGAATCACTCGTCCATCAAAATATTTCTTTAAGGTTGCAACACCACTGTTAATCCATAATAACGATGGATCTTCATGTGGTACAAGTGAAGCACTTGGTTCAACTGCATGACCTTTTTCCTTAAAAAAGTCCAGATACATTTGTCTGACTTCTGCAGATGTTAACTTTTTCATCATAATCTCCTCCTTGTATTACACTCTTTTTAGACATAAAAATACTCCCATCCCCAAAAAGCAGGGACGAGAGTAACTCGCGGTACCACCCTGATTATGAACAATTTGTCCATCACCTCAAGATCACGATAACGGCATGCGCCGGTAGGTTTTGCCCACACTCTGGAATAGCTTTCTGTTACCCTTCATCTTAGAATTTCTCGCAGCCAAGGAAATTCCTCTCTGAAACGTGGTATCACCACAAAAGATGGTCTGTAACATACTGGTTCCATCACAGTTTTGTCACTATATCAAACTAAAATTATTGGCATTAAAGCAATCTATGCCAATTATAGACAAGCAAAAATTGTTTGTCAATCACGAAAAGCGCATGCGCCTTGCTCAGCCCCGACAAGCATAAGATAGGCCAGCATGAAGGTTGCTCTTTACCTTCTTGATGGACTAGCTTATGACTCGAGGGGCTAGGCGCAGGAGCTAGACAATACGAAAAGCGCATGCGCCTTGCTCAGCCCCGACAAGCATAAGATAGGCCAGCATGAAGGTTGCTCTTTACCTTCTTGATGGGACTAGCTTATGACTCGAGGGGCTAGGCGCTGGAGCTAAATACGAAAAGCGCATGCGCCTCGCTCAGAGGCGAAAGGCATTAGACAAGCTGACGAAAAGGTGTGCTCTTTAACCTTTTTGGAAGCTTGGCTTATGACGCGAGCCTCTAGGCGCTGGAGCTAGACAATACGAAAAGCGCATGCGCCTTGCTCAACCTGTTTGCTTATGGCTCAATAGAAAATGTGCCCTCATATGAACAAGAATTACTTTTATTATCGCCGTAATTGGAACAGCAACAATCAATCCAATTACTCCACCAATTTCTCCTCCTAATAACAGGGCAGCCATAATGACAATGGGATGCATATGAAGTGATTTTCCTACAATCACAGGAGATAGCAAATTCCCCTCAATAAACTGAAGGATAAAGACAATGACAACAACGATTAGAATCATCTTCACGGAAATCGTTGCTGCAATAATGGCTGTAGGAATAAGCCCAATGATTGGCCCAAAATACGGGATAATATTCGTAGCTCCAATAATAATACCTAATAACAAAGGATACTTCATACCTGATATCCATAATGCCAAAAAGGCAATCAACCCAATTAAAAAACAAACAAGAAGTTGGCCTCTTATATAATTACCTAATGAAACATCAACATCTCTAAAAAAACGTTGTGAAGGTAATCGCCATGATCTCGGTGTTAAATACCACAATGCTTTTTTTAACTGATCATAATCCTTTAACATGTAAAATACGATAAATGGAATAATTGCTAGCAAAAGAATTGAATTTAAAATCATTTTTAATACTGAAACGACTTTTGTAATAACAGCATCCAATCCTGCTTCTACTGATGAAAAAGCTTCTTCTATTCTTTCATGCAGGCCAATTGGCCAATTTGAAGTTGAATGATGAATACCATCAAACCAATTTCGATATGAATTTAATAATTCTGGGAAATTCTCTGCTAGTTCGCGGAGCTGGACAATCACAGCAGGAACACCCTTATACAATCCAAATCCTATACCCCCAAAAAAGATTATATACATAATAAGAATTGCGACAGTTCTTGGTACCCCATGTGAATGAATTTTCTCAATAATAGGATGTAGGAGGTATGTGATAAAGATAGAAATAATAAACGGTATAAAGATCACCTTTAACACAGAAAAAAATGGAAGCCAAAGAGGCATAAGCTTCATTATGATATAGATAGACAAAGTGCTTAATAATAAAATAACTAATCGAAATATCCATTTTATATGTGTATCTTTCAACCGTATCACTCCTTATTGTTAGTGTAAGGAGTTCAAATGGTTTTATTCGTAGTGAGTAGAAAAACAACTAAATTATGTAAACTCATGATATTAATTAACATACTAACAAGGCTGACACCAACCAATGCCACTTTTTAATATGACATGATTAGGTCAGCCTCGAAATGTTCATATATTTAGCGGATTGCTTTTGCTACACGCTTACGGATTTGCTTCATTTTACGACCAGACATTAAGTTGTTTCGTTGAGCCATATTATAAGCTACTGCTCCAACCCCAATTGCAAGTAGAGAAGTCATTGTACGATTCATTGCAGGTCCCCCTATCTCAAGTTACATGCTAATTGATCTGTCCTCTTCGGCAAATAAATCATCTAATGAACTTAAGGTTCCGTCTTCCTCAACTTGATGTGTACTAATCATACCTTTAGAGACAGATAGCTCTATAAAGCATGACCAACAATAGTATTGATTCACACCAATTTTTCCGATATCCTTACTTTTACAATTTGGGCACTTTAACATAGGGTGACACCTCTCATCATGGTTTTACATTTATAAAAATAACATCTTCGCCTACCGTTATAGGCTTATCTGTTTTTACGACTTTTTTGCCTTCTGTGATATCAGCAAAAAACCCGTCCGTCACTTCATACCCTATAATAGTGCCCATTTCTTCCAGAAAATATACATCCTCTAATAAGCCTAATTTCTCACCTTCTGAGGTAAGAATCGGCTTGCGATACAACCCATGATGAGAGTATAAGAAGTGTGCATCTATATCTTTTGGAACAGGTTTCAATGCCACTTTTCCATTTACAATCACACCATCGCGCCCAAATGAAGTGATACAGGATATCGGAACAAAACGGTCACGCTGAAAAAGTCCTTTGCCATCCATAAGCAATCCTGCTACAGCACCATGATCATCGATACAAAGATCCGCTACACGACCAATAATACTTCCAGATGGTTCGTATACCGGGAGGTCTTTTAGTAAAGAGAATGTTCGCAAAGAGATCTCCACCTTTCCGAACATTACTTATCATTCGCCTTCCACCATAAAGTCATACAGTGCAACGTTTTCCATCGTTTCCATGTCTAAAAATGCAAGCAAGATGCACAAAATAACCCATTTACTGATTTTTGAATAATTGAATACCCGCTATTTAAAAATAGTATTAGCTTCATAACTTATCATCAAATTCCGAACAAGGAGAAAATATCATATCAGAAAAACCTCTCTAAACGAGAGGTTTTTTTGAATATTTTCATTACTATTGGTCTAAATCATTTTCCATGAAATCATAAGGAGTAACGTTTTCCATTCCTATATTAGGATCTGTTAAAAAGATATCCTCAGGTAATTCAACCGTATTTTCTATGCTAGTCAAGTCTGACTCATCTTGAAGTTTTAACTGTAAGGTAGTTTGTCGGTTTCCATCGTCATTCCGATTAATACCTTGAACAAGAGCATCCTTTTCACCGCATAGGATTAGAAATTTTTTACTTCTAGTAATTGCCGTATAGATTAGATTACGTCTAAGCATTCGAAAATATCCTTTTACAACAGGAAGAATTACAATTGGAAACTCACTACCTTGAGATTTATGAATCGAACAGCAGTATGCGTGAGTAATTTGATTCAAGTCCTGTCTTGTGTAGGTAACCTCATTACCCTCATACGATATAACAATAAGGTCTTGTTTTTCAGTGTTTTCTTTTGCAAAAAAGATCGCAACAACCTCTCCAATGTCACCATTAAATACATTATTTTCTGGTTGGTTCACTAATTGTAAAATTTTATCGCCAATCCGGTATACAATATCTCCATGCTTTAGTTCCCTTTTTCCATCAGATGGTGGGTTAAATAACTCCTGTAGCATGACATTTAAGCTGTCAATCCCGGCTGGTCCACGATACATAGGTGCCAGTACTTGAATGTCCTTTGCCGTGAATCCTTTCTTCTTTGCATTTTGCGATACCTGTTTCACTACCTCTAAAATCTGTCCGCCCGTACAAGTAATGAAAGATCGATCTGCTTTTGGAGTTGTGATGTCATTTGGTATCCCGCCACGTTTAATGTCATGTGCTAATTCAATAATAGAAGATCCTTCTGATTGACGATAGATATCTGTTAAACGTACAGTTGGAATTACCTTAGATGCTAGTAGGTCCTTTAATACCTGTCCAGGTCCCACGGAAGGCAATTGATCTTCGTCACCAACTAAAACAACTTGAATGGACTCTGGTAAAGATTTAAATAATTGATTTGCTAGCCAAATATCAACCATCGAAACTTCATCAACAATGAGTAACTTTCCTGTTATCGGATTGTCTTCATCATGACTAAAGCCTTCCACCCCATTCCATCCTAACAAGCGATGGATTGTTACTGCAGGCAATCCGGTTGCTTCACTCATCCTTTTAGCTGCCCTGCCAGTTGGTGCAACTTGGACAATTGGAAAAGGATTTTCATCATTATAATCATTAGGATCTAAGGAACACCCGTGAAGCTCACCATAAAGCTCGACAATTCCCTTTATAACAGTTGTTTTTCCTGTCCCAGGTCCTCCTGTTAATAGCAGCATCGGAGATAAAAGTGCAGTTTGAATAGCCTCCTGCTGTGATGATGCATATTGCACTTTTAGCCTTTCCTCTAATTCACCTAGTGCCAACAAAAATTCTGATTCAGGAAACTGTTCCTTATACTCTGTTTGTGACAGTATTCTTTTTATATTTGTGATTAAGCCTTTTTCTGAAAAATATAGTGAAGGTATATAAACACGGTTTTCCTCGGTTACGACCTTTCCCTCTTCTGTTAAGCTGATGATTTCTAAAGATATATCAGTTTCTAAAATCTGATCATTTTTTCGTTCTTCAAGCAATTGTTTTACTTTTATTATCAATTGCTCTGCTGTTAAAAATACATGACCTTCCTGTAATGAATGCTGTTCTAAAATATACAGACACCCAGCACGAATCCGGTCTGGGTGATTTCCAGAAAGTCCTAATGCATGTCCCAATTCATCAGCACGGCCAAATCCAATCCCTTCTACATCCTCGACTAATTTATATGGATTATCTTGGATTATTTCTAATGTTTGGTCTTTATACATTTGATATATTTTCATCGATAATTGGGGACCAAACCCATATTGTGATAAGCCAATCATTACCTGTTCTAGTCCTTGGTGTTCCATAAGTGTTTCGTATATTTCTTTTTGCTTATCTGCTGATAACTTAGGAATCTTATTCAGACTTGATGGATTTTCTAAAATCTTCGAAATCGCACCTTCACCTAATGCATCCACAATCTTTTCTGCAGTCTTTTTTCCAATACCGGTAAATAAGTCACTTGATAAATATTGGATAATACCTTGCTTTGACTGTGGCATTTCTTTTCGAAAGTGTTCTACTTGAAATTGAAGTCCAAATTTCGGATGGTCTTTTAAATGACCAAAAAACATATATGTTTCATTTTCATGTATACGAGGAAAATACCCTGTTACAACAGCTTCTTTTTCATCGTAATTTTCATTAGTTTCCTCTAAACGAATTCTAACAACAGAATAAAGGTTTTTTTCATTATGAAAAATTGTAACCAAATGTGATCCTTTCATGTATTTTTGTTGTTCATTAAAAAGATCCATTGAATCTTGTTGTTTCACAAGGTATCCCCCTCCCAGAAAAGCGTAAGCATCTTGTTTATAAGATAGGTTAGCAAAAGGGTCGCTGTCTTACTTACCTAAAGATTCCTGGACAATCTTCTTTCCATTTCCAGCAAGAAGATGGTCTGGTTGAATAGTAAGTGCTTGATCAAACATCTCTAACGCCTTTTTGGCATCTTCTTTATATCCCGCATATGCTACACCTAAATTGTAATAAGCATCAGCATGTTCAGGGTCTTTTTCAGTAACAATTAAAAACTGTTTTATTGCTTCATCAATCATTGATAAACTTGCTAGACAGAGAGCAAATTGAAATCTTGCTTCCACATCTTCCTCAGCTACCTCAACCGCACGTTGAAAATATGGAAGCGCTAAACGTGGTTGCTCAATCTGTAAATAGGTCATACCTAGCATAAAATATGTATCACCATTATCAAGGCCGTTCTTTACTGATAATTCAAATTTTTCTTTCGCTTGCTTATAATTACCCTGATTATAATAGACGGTACCTGCTCCATAATAAGCGGCAGCAATTTTTTCATCGAGTTCAATCGCTTTGTCATAAAATTTAAGAGCTTTTTCTGTCTCCCCTACTGCTGATAAGAGGTTACCAAAGTTCACATAATAAATTGATTCTTTTGGGTTTTCTTCGATTGCCTCTGAAAAAGCTTTAGCAGCATCTTCATATTTACCTTCTTGCATATATTGAATTCCAAGTTGATTTTTATCCGTCATACTTACACCTCTATTAAATTTTACTATGTATTTGATAGCCAATTTCATGCTTTTATCATGATTATACCATAACAAAAAGGACTGACCCACAAGTGTCAACACCTTTATTTGGCGCAACATTTCCCGTGCTTTGTCAGTCCAATTATTACCCTAGATACCAAAGTTTTTCTTCGCCCTTATATACTTTATCTATTGTTCCACCGCCAAGACACTCTTCACCACGATAAAATACAACAGCTTGTCCTGGGGTAATTGCACGAATAGGCTGATCGAATCTTATCTTTACCGAATGACCATCAATGATTTCTACTGTTACATTGTTATCCGGTTGACGATAACGGAATTTCGCAGTACATTTTAGTCCACTCGTAGGTATTTGATCAGAGACCCACGAAACGTCTGTTGCAGTAATCCAATCAGAGTAAAGTAATTCATTATCAAAACCTTGGTCCACATATAAGATGTTTTTCTCAAGATTCTTACCGATTACAAACCAAGGATCACCACTTCCACCTATTCCAAGACCATGTCGTTGACCAATTGTATAATACATAAGACCATCGTGTTTCCCTTTCACTTCACCTGATAAAGTTTCCATTTTACCAGGTTGTGCTGGAAGATATTGGCTTAGAAACTCTTTAAAGTTTCGCTCACCGATAAAACATATACCAGTACTATCCTTTTTTGTCGCTGTTGCTAGATTTGCTTCTTTAGCTAACTCACGAACTTTTGACTTTTCAATATTTCCTATCGGGAACATTACCTTTGAAAGCTGGTCTTGTCCTAGCTGATTTAAAAAGTAAGTTTGATCTTTATTTTCATCTAAGCCTCGAAGCATTTTATATTCTCCATCTTGGTATTCCACTCTCGCATAATGTCCAGTTGCAAGATAATCAGCTCCAAGTGTCATCGCGTGCTCTAAAAATGCTTTGAATTTTATTTCTTTGTTACACATAACATCAGGGTTTGGTGTTCGGCCTGCTTTATATTCATCAAGGAAATACGTAAAAACCTTGTCCCAGTATTGCTTTTCAAAATTCACCGCATAGTACGGGATGCCGATTTGATTACATACTCTAATCACATCTTCATAATCCTCTGTTGCTGTACAAACGCCATTTTCATCAGTATCGTCCCAGTTTTTCATGAAAATCCCAATGACATCATAGCCCTGTTCTTTTAATAAAAGTGCTGCTACTGAAGAATCAACTCCACCTGACATTCCTACAACAACACGTGTATCCTTTGGTGTTTTTTCCATAAAGGAAACACCTCCTTACTTTATAGCTTTACTATCCGTTTAACGATGGTTGCAGTTTCCCGTGCAGCGTGTTCCACTTGTTCAACTGTATTCCCCAATCCAAAGCTAAACCGAATCGATGATTGTATTCGTTCAGATTCTTTCCCAAACATTGCAACAAGTACATGTGATGGATCAATGGAACCTGCTGTGCATGCTGATCCACTAGATACAGCAACACCTGCTAAATCTAAATTCACAAGCATTGCTTCAACATTTGTACCTGTAAAGCTAATATTTAAAATGTGGGGAAGCGAATCTGAAGCGGTACTATTCACGTGATACTCAATCTCGTTTTTATCTAAAACAGTTAAAAATGTATGTTGAAGTTTTCGATATAGTTGTTGACGCTTTTCCAGATCGGCTTGCGTTAAAACAACCGCCTGACTTAATCCAACTACCCCGGCAACATTCTCTGTACCGGCTCGTCTCTTACGTTCTTGTTCACCGCCATATAAATGTGGAATTAACTTTATACCCTCACGTTGATATAAAAATCCAACACCTTTTGGTCCATTAATTTTATGAGCTGAAACTGAGAGTAGGTCAACTCCAATAGTAGTCACATCAATCGGCAGTATTCCAAACGCTTGTACAGCGTCAGAATGAAAAACAGCATGATGACTTTTTAGGAGCTCGGCAATTTCAGCAATAGGCTGAATCGAGCCAACTTCATTATTTCCAAACATTACCGTTACCAAAATGGTTTCGTCTGTTAATGCTTCTTCCACCTGTTTTATGGAGATTCTACCATGTACATCTACTGGTAAATAAGTTACTTCGAAACCTTGTTTTTCTAAAAAATGACACGTATGCAACACAGCATGATGTTCAACTGTAGTAGTAATGATATGTTTTCCTTTATGTTTGTTTGCAAACGCGGTTCCCATGATAGCTAAATTATCTGCTTCTGTGCCACCGCTAGTAAAAATAATTTCAGTTGGTTTCGCATGAATGGCAGATGCAATCTTTTGGCGTGCGACATCAAGTACATGCCGGCTTTCACGACCAAATGAATGAATACTTGAAGGGTTTCCAAACACATCCCTCATATGATTTACCATTGTTTCGATTACTTCAGGGTGCATTGGTGAAGTTGCTGCATGATCTAAATAAATTTTCTCCATGGATGCCCCCTCCTTTACATCTAAATGTGCATTTTCGTTTTACCTTAAGACTTATATATAAAACATATATGCTTCTTGTTCACCGTCGGTATGGTTAGCCAAGTCCTCTAGTGTGGTACTATCTAATACTTCTTTAACAGCATCTCGAATCCTTATCCATAATTCACGTTTTGCAGGTTCTTCATCCTCTAAGACTTCAACAGGACTAATGGGTCCTTCTAGTACTCGAATAATGTCACCTGCCGTAATGTTCGAAGGTTCATCCGCTAAAATATAGCCGCCATATGCCCCACGTACACTTTTAACAAGTCTAGCATTTCGTAATGGTGCAATCAATTGCTCTAAATAGTGCTCTGAGAGTTCATGACTTTGAGCAATTGATTTAAGGGAAGTGGGACCTTCTCCATGTTTTCTAGCTAATTCAATCATAATTGTTAAACCATATCTTCCTTTAGTTGAGATTTTCATCATATCCACCCCTATTTTACCCTAGTTACTAAAATGATTTACTTCATGAATCGTTTTATGTGTTTGTCTACCGAGTCTTTTAATAATATGTTCTGTAAATGCAAAGCATTGTGGTAATGCGTATCCGGCAATATTTCCAATAAGTATACTATAAATAATTGTACCAATAAAAACAGGACCACCTAAAAGCCATCCGAAAAATAGTACGATCACTTCCATGCATGAGCGAATATATGATACTTTCCATCCTGTTTTCTCAGTCAACGCCATCATCAGACTATCTCTAGGACCAGCACCGCATTTTGCTGAAATATATAGTCCCATTCCATATCCATTGATAATAATCCCGACTAATAGCATAATTATTTTTCCGTATACGAAGTCCGGGGTTTTAAGAAATGGAAGCAACATATACATATCAATAAATATACCCACAGAAATCATATTTAAAAACGCACCTAGTAGTGGGAGCCTTTTTGTAAGCAATGAAGATGTAGCTAAAATGACAATTCCGACAATCACTGACCATGTTCCAATTGTTAAACCGAGCTGTTGGAACAATCCTATATGCAAGACATCCCACGGAGATGCCCCGAAACCAGCCTTAATTGTTAACACAATTCCAAGTGACATAATTAATAAACCTATAAAATAAATACTCCATTTTGCAATAAACTGACTAACACCATCTTGATTTTTCAACTGGTTTCTCTCCATCCTTTGTGCACTCTCATGATGCATGTATTCATCTATGAATACTTATATATTACAGTAGCATCTGCCATTATAGCACAAAATTATAGGTATATACATTTAAAGAGCTCCTTCTTTTGTGATAAAGTTAGATTTAGTACAAAGGCGCAAACGTGCTGGTAAAGTCCTGAAAATTTTGGAAGTCTAGTAATAGATATTCTGAAGTTTGATACGAGGTATGCTATTTGCGTTAGATAATATGATAGGAGTATCAATCATGAGCCAAAAACCTTTAGCATTTCGAATGCGACCAAAAATGATAGATGAAGTAATCGGCCAAGAACATCTGGTTGGCGAAGGTAAAGTACTAGCACGGATGGTAAAGGCAAAATACTTAACTTCCATGATTTTATATGGACCTCCTGGAATTGGAAAAACTTCAATTGCAACAGCAATTGCAGGCAGTACTAACACTTCTTTTCGTACTTTAAATGCAGTAGTTAATAACAAAAAGGATATGGAAATTGTTGTTGCCGAAGCGAAAATGTCTGGGAAAATCATTTTAATTTTAGACGAGGTTCATCGCCTTGATAAGGCAAAACAAGATTTTCTACTTCCACATCTTGAAAGTGGACTCGTTACATTAATTGGGGCAACAACTAGTAACCCATTCCATGCAATTAATCCAGCCATACGAAGTCGCTGCCAAATTTTCGAACTAAAACCACTCGAGCCAGAAGATATTATGAAAGCAATCTCCAGAGCTCTAAACGACAAAGAACGTGGCTTAGGTGAGTATCCTGTATCCATAAATGATGAAGCTATTAAACACATTGCTCATTCATGTGGTGGAGATGTTCGTAGCGCCTTAAATGCACTTGAACTTGCAGTCTTATCAACTGATAAAAATGAGAATGGTATGATTGTTATCGATACTGATATTGTCCAAGAATGTATCCAGAAAAAAAGTTTTGTTCATGATAAAGATGGTGATGCCCACTATGATGTTTTATCAGCTTTTCAAAAATCCATTCGAGGCAGTGATGTAAATGCCGCACTTCATTATCTTGGCCGATTGATTGAAGCCGGTGATTTGGTTAGCATTAGTAGAAGATTACTTATTATTGCCTATGAGGATATTGGTCTTGCAAATCCTCAAGTAGGTCCACGTGCTCTTGCCGCTATTGAAGTTGCCGAGAGAGTCGGATTTCCTGAGGCTAGAATTCCATTAGCTACCGTTGTAGTGGAACTATGTCTCTCACCGAAATCGAATTCAGCATATAGCGCACTTGATGCTGCCATTTCAGATATACGCAGCGGCGGGATTGGCGATGTTCCAGATCACCTAAAAGATACCCATTATAAAGGAGCACAGCAGTTAGGTCGAGGAATTGACTATTTGTATCCTCATAACTATGAAAATGGTTGGGTGAAACAACAATATCTACCAAACCGGTTAAAAAATAAAAAGTATTATCAACCAAAACTTACGGGTAAGTATGAACAGGCCTTAGCACAAGTTTATGAAAAAATAGAAAAACTAGGAAAATAGTGAATGAAGCGGATAATAAGGGAAACGTCTCCCTTATCATCCGCTTTTTTTGTGAAAAAATCTTTCCTCACTGTCTATTAACTACTAATTGGAAAACTACTAAATGTATAAATCCTATCATTCGTGGTCATGATAGATAAAAAGAAAAACGAAAACCTTATGATTTTAAAAAAACTAGTAATAGAACAGGGAGATGATTGATATGAAAGTAAGACAAGATGCGTGGTCACATGAAGATGATTTGTTATTAGCTGAAACAGTATTACGATACATTCGTGAAGGTGGAACACAGCTAGCTGCGTTTGAAGAAGTTGGGGATAAATTAAATAGAACATCTGCAGCATGTGGTTTTCGATGGAATGCAGAGGTCCGCAAGAATTATGAGCAAGCCATTTCAATTGCAAAAAGACAACGAAAAGAAAGAAAAAGAGCAATGGAACGAGCAAAAAATGATGAACATGCTCCTACTCCACTTTCACCAGTTCCGTCCTTACCACAATATGACCAACAACTAGAAACAGAACAACCAATTGAAATGGAAGCAGAATTTTCAACAGAACTATTACCAGCTCCTCATTCAATAACATTACAAGATTGTATCTCATTTCTTTCACGAATGAATCAAGATAGTCTTCAATCCAATAGTTTACAAATAGAGAACAATCAATTAAAAAAGGAAAACCAAGAGTTACTAGCTAAAAACAATCAATTAGAGAAACGAATTGAAAAGTTAACAGAACAACAAGCTACTATTCAAGAAGACTACCAGGCACTCGTACAAATAATGGATCGAGCTAGACGTATGGTCATGTTTGAAGACGGTGATGAGCGCCAAACTCCTACCTTCCGAATGGATAAAAACGGCAATTTAGAGCAAGTAGCAAAATAAACGAAAAAGCGCAACCGCCATAGTCATCACCGAAAAGCAAATGTATTAGAGAAATAAAGTCGTTCTGCGACTTTTCTTCCTATAGGTATTTGATCTCAAGGGGCTAGACGGTGAAGCTTGACAAATATTTTATTCAAATATTCTTTTACCTGATAAGAACAAAAGCGCAAGCGCCTTGGTCAGACCCGACAAGCATAAGATAGGTCAGCGAGAAGGTCGTTCTTTGACCTTCTTGATGGACTATCTTATGACTCGAGGGTCTAGGCGCTGGAGCTGG